>Ga0316207_10004637_pt1 | contig 11818 bp, 19 predicted proteins | sample 6weekpyrite_MG_FD_204943 | JGI IMG/M metagenome (GOLD analysis project Ga0316207, IMG submission 204943) | Microbial mat bacterial communities from mineral coupon in-situ incubated in ocean water Damariscotta River, Maine, United States -... | ecosystem: Environmental > Aquatic > Marine >...
TAATTTTGCTAGACTTATTCATGGACGTCTCCTTTTATGCTTGTTATGTTTGTTTACACAATACATATGGCACATAGATGCCGATTAAAAAAGGGAGGCGTCCATTTCATCATTCAAAAAGGACGCGCCTAGTCGGCGCGCCTTTTAACGAAGCGTTAGAGCAAAGCAGATATCGAGAAAAAAATGTTATCGGCATTAAACAGAACTATCCAAAGTAAGCCCTCGTTTTCAGAAATTCAAGCAAACGTTCTTTCTGGACTAACGGTTGGAGTAATCGCACTCCCACTTTCAATGGCATTGGCTATCGCCAGCGGCGTAGCGCCGCAATACGGCCTCTATACGGCAATTGTTGCTGGTATTGTCATTGCGCTTACTGGCGGCTCCAAAGTCAACATCTCAGGACCGACGGCTGCATTCGTCGTTGTCCTGTTGCCGATCGTGCATCAATTCGGAATCGGCGGCTTGCTGATGAGTGGTCTTATGGCTGGCGTCATCTTAATATTAATGGGTGCAGGCAAGCTCGGAAGACTAATTGAAGTGGTTCCATACCCGGTAACGGTTGGCTTTACGGCTGGTATCGGAGTAGTCATCGCCACATTTCAAATCAAGGACTTTCTTGGCCTAGATATCCAATCGATGGATGGTCACTACTTTGAAAAGCTGTCGGTCATCGTTCATGCTCTACCAACTATTAATTGGCAAGAAACACTGATCGGTGCTTTGACGCTATCAATATTACTGATTTGGCCTAAATTCAATTCAAAAGTGCCACGCCATTTAGTTGCACTGCTGCTAGGCAGTGTGGTCGCATATTTACTTGCCTACCTTACAGAAGGCTTTTCTGTTGAAACCATCGGAAGTCGGTTTACGTTCGAGATAGAAGGCCTATCAGGACGTGGCATTCCTCCTGTTCTCCCCACTTTTGATTGGCCTTGGAATTTACCCGGAGCAGACGGCAAACCTGTTGGTTTGAGTTTTGAACTTGTCCGCGAGTTATTACCTGCCGCGATCACCATTGCTATTTTAGGCGCGCTGGAGTCATTACTTTGCGCTGTTGTTGCGGATGGCATGTCTGGAAAGAAACACAATCCTAATGATGAACTTATAGGGCAAGGGTTGGGAAATATCATTGCTCCTTTGTTTGGTGGAATACCCGCAACCGCTGCTATTGCAAGAACGGCCACTAATGTGAAGTCAGGTGGTAGTTTACCTTTGTCTTCTGTCGTCCACGCTTTATTCATACTACTAAGTATTTTACTTCTTGCGCCGGTACTATCCTACATTCCGATGGCTTCTATGGCTGCGTTGTTGCTAGTGGTCGCCTGGAACATGAGTGAAGCAAAACACTTCGTACGTACTGTCAAGATTGCTCCGAGAGATGACGTGGCGGTGTTGGTCTTATGTTTCTCTCTAACTGTGGCCTTTGATATGACCATTTCAGTTGCCGTCGGAATGGGGCTTGCTGCCATGTTATTTATCAGGCGTAGTATCACGCTTACACAAAGTGTTGCTATTGAGCGCGACCTGACTGGTTATGAATTTCCCGAATCAATAATGGTTTATGACATTAATGGTCCATTGTTCTTCGGAAGTGCGCAAAAGGCATTAGGAACTATCAACATAGTCAGGCCAGAAGTGCGCGTAGTCGTTCTTGATATGGCAGAGGTGGCAATGTTGGATATGAGCGCCATTGTGGTTATGGAATCAATTCAAAATGATCTGGGAAAAAGAAGCATTGGACTGGTTATAAACGCATTACAGCCACGCATGATCCTGAAATTGCGCCGCGCAGGAATTCGAAATCAAAAAGGAAAAATAGCCTTTTCAAGAACACTGGAAGATGGTCTCGTCAAAGCACAGAAAATGCTCTAACAATGGGTTCCATCCGACCGCTATTTCGCTCCGCCTTCGGCTGCGCTACATAGCGTCGGTTGAACCCAAGCGTTAGGTTTAATAAATGAATATCAAATCACTTCTTATTTTATTGCTGCTCGCACCGATACAAGTACAAGCAGAAAAATGGTATGAGTTACAACCAACTGATAAAGTTGTTGCTGAATTCTCTCTACAATCAGGTGCAGTTGAAATTATTAAAATAAAAGCAAAAAAACCAACCATGGTAGGTTTTATGGCTAAAATTACTCCGAAACAAATGCAGTATTATAAAGAGAAAAATATTAAGCCTATAACCGTAGCCTATAAACCAGAAAAAATAACTATGTTTGGTTATGGGGGCGGGCAAGCAGTTATCCCCATAAATGGCATTATAGAATTAGAAATAAAAAACCATACTAATGAAAAAATACTCGTTGACATATTTAAAGGGAAATAAAAATCTAACAAGCAAGTCAAGATCGCTCGTTAATCACTCGCTGGGACTTTTAAAAAGCGGCGCTCCGCTTCGCTTTCTAAAAGCCCCTTACTTAAGTCGTTAGGCATCAAAAATGTATCATGCTGCTGACATTACGTTGTCAGTACCGTGAGATTATAATGACACATCACTAAACAACCAATTGGAAGAACCAAAAATGTCAGGATCATTGAATAGTATTACTAACATAAATTCCTTTATTGGAATGGAATTTTGCACATTCAGGCTTAAAGATGGGGCTTCTGAAGAGAAAATGCTTGAAGCGGCAAAAAACATGGAGCAAGAGTTTCTATCGAAAGAACATGGATTTCTCGGTCATGGAGTTCTCAAAGGAAAGGATGGCACTTATGTAGATTTGGCATTTGCCACCTCCCAAGAAAAAGCAGAATCAATATGCGGGAAATGGATGGAGAATGAGTTTGCACTCAAATATCTTGAATTCATCGATTCTGAGTCAGTTGACTTAAGCTTCTGGGAGCGTATTAAATAAATGCCTAACAAACGCGGTCAAGCGGACAGTCCTCCGCGGAGTTCGTTTGTGCTGAATCGCACAAGCCTCACACCGCTCTGGCCTGCCGTTTACCGCGAACGTTATGCGTAATAAAGAGAAGACGTAATGAGTAAAGGAATTCTCATAATTGCACCAATCTTTCTAGCATTAATAAGCAGTATCTCAATCGCTGATGATGATTCAAGACAATTTGTTAAACTGCCAGAAATGATGCAAAAGCACATGATGTCAAATATGCGTGATCATTTGGTATCTATAAATAAAATACTAATAAATTTGGCAAATGATCAACTGGACCAGGCAGCAGAAATTGCAGAATCACGCCTAGGAATGAGTTCACTAAAATCACATGGTGCAAGCCATATGGCCAAGTTCATGCCAGAAGGGATGCAGCAAGCTGGTACAGCTATGCATAGGGCGGCAAGCCGCTTTGCACTAAAAGCCCAAGAAGGAGAGGTGTTACCAGCATATAATGCACTTTCTGAAATCACTTCTGCTTGTGTTGCATGTCATTCGGGTTATCGCACTCGGTGATTCAAATATCGCATAACAAGTCAATCAAGTTCGCCAGCAAAAGGCGCCGCGCCACTTATTTCTGACGTTAGCCATATAAAACCAATGAATGAGTTTACAGAAATTAACGAAATTATTTTTACCATAATCTGGGCTATTAATATAATTTGTGTAATTCTCGTATTGTTTTCTTATTTTGTGTATATCCCTCTATTTATGAAGCTGGTTAAAAAACATGACTACCTTCTTTATACAAAACTTGGTGGTAGCTATATACTGACGCATACACAATTTACAGGTTTTGCTACTAGAGCATTCGATTTGATCCCAAAATCAAATAATGAAAAAATACGATCAAAAGCTAGAACAATTCGCATTATATTAACTTATCCGCTAATTATAATGACTATAGGCTTTATAAGCTTAGCAATCATTCATTATGTTTCAAGTTAGAATATTAAGGCTAACAAGTAAATCAACGCCGACCAAAAACCCTTGCTTGAATTAGCCATATTTATGTTCACTAGTAAACACTACAACAATCAAGCTCACTACCGGGTTTTTGGCCGGTTATTAGGGCGTTAGGCAAAAAATAATTAGCATATTTAAAAGGAGAAAATTATGCGTACAGGAAGACCATCATTTTTAATGGCATGGGCACACTTTAAAAAAGTGTATGGGAAAGGCGATATTACCTCTGTTGGTGATTTAATTGGAGGTAAAGTTAAGCAAAATATCGATTTAGGAACAAAAGATCCACTTCTTGGTTTTACAAATGCATGTGCAATTCGAATGAGTTACGCACTAAATTATTCAGGAATATTAATTAAAAGAGGCGTTTGGAAAACCGTCTCAGGTAACGATAAAAGTGGTATATTTTTAGAGTTAGAGATTTATTGAAATACTTGAAAGGACATTTTGGGAAGCCTGATAAGGTTATAAAGAAACCTAAAGCAAGTGATTTTAAAGGTGTTAAGGGAATATTGGTATTTACCGTTAACTGGAGAGATGCAACCGGACATGTAACTTTATGGAATGGTAATGTATGTTCAGATACTTGTCATTTCCCCGTTGCTTCGGAGGCTTCGCTATGGATCTTAAAATAATATCAATAACTTTGCTATTTACACTAAATAGTTGTGCTTTTGAAAAAAATATTCAGGAAATAGAAAATAGTGAGAAGAATTTTAAAAACTATGCCTTAAGTACTTGTTTAGCTGATGGATATAAATCTAAAGAAATTATCTCAGATGCGGCGGCTGCAGCGAGAGGCTACCTTGAATTAGGAGATTTACCATTAGAGGCACATACGGAAGCAACATTACTTGGGAGAAATTTTCTTAAGAAAACATATAAAAGCAAGTCTGGTGCTAAGCTTACTCTTATGAAATGTTTAGATTTTATTAATAGTCATGAGCTTGAAGCTATATATAAAAAGTTTAAGTAATGCCTAACAGGAAAGTCAAGCCATTCGCTATCGCTTATTCGGACGCGCTACACGCGCGCCGCTTATTAAAACGTTAGCCCTACAAGGAAAAGTGATGAGGTACCTAACAGCAATAATAGTATTACTTTTATTATTGCCTCCTCTGATTAGTGCAGAAGAGTTTGATGCAGAGAAGTTTATAGCGGACGGAGCTGTGATGCTCTTTGGGGCTGGTTGTTTGAAATACTATCCAACTCAGAGCGAATTCGAGGCTTGGATAGGAAGAAATAAGTTTGATGTCATATCGAGTGAGTACACTTCAGGCTTGGTTCAAGAGCCAGGTGGTGTTGCCTACTCAGTTAATAATAATGGCGTTCGGTACGCATTGGTAGCAGAACTAGGGAACCTGTGTACGGTATTCGTTAAAGAAGTAAACCTTGGTAAGGCTAACGAGGCGTTAATTAATCTTCGTCATGGCCTTGTGAAGGATGGCGTGACCGAAAATATATCGTCAAAAGAAAAAAAACTTTCAAAGGGTGTCGTTAAAACTACAGAATATACATATTTCAAAGATAATAAGTGGCTCTTAACTTTAGTTGTTTCCGAATCTACTTCGAGCCAGGGGTTCTTTCAGCTGGCTATGAGCGCAAAGACACAATTAAGGGCTAATAATCAGGTCAATAAGGATGCTCCGCGCTAACGCGCTCGCGCCTGTTACTTGAGACGTTGGGTGTATAAATGATCCTAACAACAGAGCAAAGGGAACTTAGATGGCAGCTAGAAATGGTTGCGTTTATGGGAATTCATGCAATCGAATATTTCAATGGAGTAACAGGTAAAGGCACTGAGTTTTGGATGTTTACCCAAAATTGTTATGGTGAAAGAAGCTGTCATTTATGGTGTCAATTATTTAATAGTTACAACAAAGAACCAACACATTACTACAAGCTTTTTGGAAATGATCTGTTGGTCGGGTTGGGAGACTCATTTAGTTATGAAAATGTTAAATATAACGTAATAAAGTCAACCGCTTTGGATGAAAAAGAATTTGTGTTATTTCGCAAGTCCGTAATTGATTTTCGGAATAAATACGCCGCCCATAGAGAGTATGAAACTGAAGCAATAGAATTTCCAGAACTAAATGTTGCGTTAGAAATGTTTCATAAACTACGCGATATTCTCTCAGAAACAGTTATAGCTGAAGATAACAATGATGATGAAGACTTAAATGATTTACACAAGTATTATAGAGAAAACTCAAGAATTGACTTAACCAGAAAATGTAGAAATGATGTATCAGCGATACAGTTTTTTTAAGAGCCACCCAACAAGGCGCTCAAGCATGGACCGCCAAACTGCGGCGGCCACTTAGCTTGGCGTTATGCCACCCCAAGGATTGAGTTATGTCTATAGCAGTAATATCAGAAAATTCATGGCAAGGCATTCTACAAGTGCAAGAGGAAGCTTATACGGATATTCCGCATGAAGAAGTTGCTGTGCTTAAAAGTAAATGGAAGGTATCACCCGAAACCTGCTTTGTATATAAAGACAATGAGAATAAGATTTTAGGTTACTTACTTGCTCACCCTTGGAATTCAGATGAACCACCACAATTATTTGAAACACTTCCACACAATTCAACTGGCGATACACTGTATCTCCATGATTTAGCGGTAAGCAGTAACGCAAGGAACTTAGGTGTAGGGAGTCAGTTGTCAAATAAGATCCTCGAAATAGCCAAATTAAAAAAGTTTAGGCGTGTACTTCTTGTCGCTGTTCAAGGGTCAGAATATTATTGGTTTAACTTTGGCTTCAGGGAGGTTCAGAATGTGTCTGCAAGTCAAAGCTATGGTTCAAATGCTAAGCTAATGTCACTCGAGGTGCAGGCATAACAAGTATGTAAACCGGACAAATTTAATGCGCGGCTTTTGTGGTGGCTACGCCACTTTACCACAAAAACCACACTTTAAATTTGCCAGTTACACAGACGTTATAACACTAAGGGAAAAAATGTAATGTTAAGAAAATTAGTACTATTATCTTTTGCCATATTAAGTGCTTCATGTGCCACATCTCTAGAGTATATACGGGCTCCAAGTTTAGGGGCTGAATGGAAAATCGGGTATCAACATAGGGAGAGATTCACAAATAATAATATAACTGAATATATTCCAAGAAATGAATCGATTCAAAATTGGAGTAAACTTTATACAGTAAAATATAATAAAAATACAAATGTAGTCCCTAAACCATTTGCAATGGCATTAATAAATAAAACTATCATGCCCCGATCTAAAATATAAATTAATTGATGAAAATGAAACATCAGTTATCTATGAATGGAGTGCATCTCAATGCAAGAACTCAGCGAAACCAAACTCAACTAATATTAATACAGCACAACATGAAATATTCCGAATCATTAAAGGAAACGAAGGTCTCTTCAGGATTTCATATACTGAAAAAACAAATAAAATGAACGACAAAACACGAAATAAATGGATAGATAAATTTAAAAAATCAAAAGTCTATAAAGATGGAAAAATGGTAAACGTGTTATAACAAGGCGCTTAAGCGAGGGAAATAAAAGGCTATCGCCTTTCATTTCCCCCTTGGCTTAATCGTTAGGCGTAAACCCCTTTATCGACTTATATTTTAATGAGGCACAACAAAGGAGAAAATTATGAATAAAGTAACACACTTTGAGATCCCTTTTGAAGATAAGGAACGCGCGCACAAATTTTATAGCGAGGTGTTCGATTGGGAATTACAGGGCTTTCCAATGGCTGATGGTAGTGAGTATACAATCGCAAGAACAGCAGAGACCGATGAGAATTATATGATCAAAGAACCCGGAGCTATCAATGGTGGTATGTTCAAGCGTGATTTATCAAACAACACCCCAAAAAGCCCCGTGATTACCATTACTGTTGATTCTATTGATGAACACTTTGAGAAAGTCAAAGAGGCTGGAGGAGAAGTGGCAGTGCTTAAGGGAGAAGTTCCTGGGATGGGTTTCTATGCGTATGTAAAAGACACCGAGGGAAACATGATTGGTCTTTGGGAAGATTTAAAATCATAAGGTGTTACACATTAATTACTTAAAGTATGAAAATCTTGACTTAGGTAGACAGTCTATACTGTTTTTAACCTATTTTGGAGTCAAGCGAGAGAAATCGCAAAGCACAACATGACATTTCAAGGAAATTAAACGTTTTAAATTACGCAAAGGAGAATGGGAACATTGCTAAAACATGCCGTTATTTTGGTACTTGTAGAGAGACTTTTTATCAATGGCGACGCGCATATGAAGCCCAGGGAGAAGATGCATTAATTAACAGTAAGCCTTGTCCTGTTAATTCAATAAATTTCATTAACTATGTTGTACAGAAATTCCCTTTCAGAATAAAAATGATTCGCACAGATAACGGACATGAGTTTCAAACAAAGTTCCATTGGCATGTTGGAGAGCTTGGAATGATCCATGTTTATATTAAGCCTGCTACACTCAGATTAAACGGTAAGGTCGAACGATCACACCTAACCGATCAACGTGAGTTTTATCAAATGTTGGATTACAACAGTGGGAAAATTATTATAACTTTCTCAGACCACACAGCACACATGGGTAAAACACCGTATGAAAAACTCAAGCAACGTATGTTAGGATAGTGATGGAACGTTAGCCTAAGTCAGATAAAAGACACGCGTGTTATGGGTCAGCTGAACTAGGCGTTATGTGTAAAAATATGGAAATTTACGAGAACGAAATAAGTCACTTAAAGTCATTTATACAATTAAATGAAGCTTGGATTGCTAGATATTTTGAAATTGAACAAGCAGACATAGAGTTATCCAATAACCCATATAATATTATTGAAAAAGGTGGCTTTATTTACAGTCTGGTTAATAACGATACTGTTGTAGGTGTTTGCGCGCTTTTTAATGAAGGCAACGGCATATATGAGTTAGCTAGAATGGCTGTAGATGAAAATCACCAGGGTAAAGGCTATGGAAAAGCACTAATTAATAAATGTATAGAAAAAGCAAAAGAATTAAATGCAATAAAACTTTATCTTATCTCTAACACGAAGCTTGAAACTGCCATATCGCTATATAAAAAATACGGGTTTAACACTATAAAAACAGGCCAACACCCGATATATAAAAGAGCCAATATTGTAATGCAATATGAAAGCACATAACAAGTCGCTCAGCCTGGACACCAAAAGCAAACTTCATTTGCTTATATCCGCCAGCTAGCTTATCGTTATGTGTATACAGTAAAAAATTAATGAAGGAATATTATGATAAAAATCTCTGTTAGCATTGATGTCTCTAACTTGAAACAGGCAGAAACCTTCTATACAGAAGCTCTAGGCTGTAAGAAAATTAGAGATCAAGGGTCTGATATGGTTGTTCTTGCTACAGAAAACTGCGATATATATTTACAGGAAAAAAAAGCTGGAACAAAACCTCTCGTATCAAGTGAGGCCGGCCGTGATTATAAACGCCATTGGACACCTGTTCATTTGGACTTTCTTACCGAAAATATTGATGAGGTTGTTAAAAAGATCCTTCAATTAGGCGGGTTATATGAAGGTGGCGAAAGTGGTGATTGGGGCTCAATTGCATATTGTGCAGATCCATTCGGTAACGGTTTCTGTGTAATCAATGAATAAAGCAGCACATAACAAATCATTCGTGTGGGATGCTGGGCTTCGCTATGTTGCCCCACAACTCAACCGGTAGCCATCAATAGAGAGACATATCTATGAGCCATTTCGAAAAGGAGTTCCTTAAAAACTATCTAAACTTCGGTCTTGGGTCTATGCCAAAATCGGATATTGATGCACTCGTTATGCATCTGATAGATATGTACGGGATTAATGGTTCAGGGCCACTAGCAATCTATGGAAATCAAACGGTCAGCGAACGACTCAAAACGCCAGTAACAAAAATAAAAAAGCTTAGGTACGATGCTGCTTTAAAGTTCGGAGGCAGAATCGAAGACCAAGCAATGGGGCGTTTGCTTGCAGCATTAAGTAAGGCGAGTTTAGAACCTGATGGAGGTAAGGTGTGTCTAATAATTGAAGATGCATTAGCAAAAAATTGGTTGCAAGGGCAATTAAAAATAAATCAGCATATCTTTGACTATTCGTTTAATACTGAAATCATAAAGGTGTCGTCATCTGGTTTATTTCAAGTTCTCGAGTCAGTCTTTGATGGAAAAGAACTGGAAACATTCAAGGCTGGTTATGAGGCTGCGAAAAAGAAAAAGACAACAGAAGCTCGAACCAAAGCATTTACAGGCGTTGCGAAGAAATTCGCAGAAGGTGCAGCCAAAGCAGCCGGAGCTGGTGTAGCTACAGTACTAAAAGCGCATATAGGTGTTCCATAAAAATGGCTAACAAGGCGCTCGTTCGGATGTTAACTACGCTATGCTTCGTTTGCGCCACAGGGCTTGAACGTTAGTCATAATAACTCTTATGGAATAAGCCACCATAATCACACTAATAGCACTACCATTTTTACTTTTAATTAGTGTTTTAATACTTCGAGAGATTTATGTTTTAATAAAATGCCAGAACTGGCCGTCTGTTGAGGGTAAAGTGATCAACAGTGGAGTCATTGATGGTGGCAGTGAAAGTGTTTTTACAGCTAGCGTTAAGTACGAATATGTAGTTAACGGTAAAAGTTATAAATCTAGGCGCATAGCCTTTCTTAGATGGTGGGGTTCCGAAAATTATGCGAAAAATATTATGGATCAATACAGTGATAATAAAGTTATCAATATCTACTATAATCCAAATAAACCAAAACAGTCTGTTTTAGACAAAACTCCACAAGCGTCCGACATTTTTTTAACAATATTAGCGTTATTTGTTATTTTTTATGGAACATATTTAGCTGTAAAGGAGAATATCTAAATGTCTAACAATACGCTCAATTCGCATGGCTTTCAGCCCTGCTCGGACCTTTGCTGTTACACAGCTCAGGCCATTTATCTTTGCGTTAGCTGTAATAAGGAAATAGCAAAAAGAATAAAAATTGTATTCAGCAGCCGGGGAAGTAAAGTCGTTTAGGTGCAGGTTGTGTTTACCATCAATGGGTTTCATCGTAATTGGTGCGGCAGCGTGAAACAAGTACCCGAACCAAGCCTTTTAGTTTGTGATTGCGAGCAGTCGTAAAGTATTAAAAGAACAAAATTAAAACAAACACAGGTATGTGAAATCGTGTACCCTATATTAAAAATACGAGCAAATCGAAACAGCTAACCAGTATATCAGGCCATTCGCGTTGCTCATTCGGACGCCGCAAGCGGCGCCGCCTATAAAAACGTTAGGTTCCAGAGGCAAGTATGATAAGTGAAAAAATAAAGCAATATTTCGACAAAACAGTTGACTTAGTTTTTGGCATCATTCTTATATTTATCATCATAGGTATAACAGTTGGCGCCATTCAACTCTTTGTTACAACGTGGAGATTATTTACATTTGAAGGCATAACGGGTCACTACATAAATATAATTACTGATGTTTTAACACTCTTTGTACTAATAGAGCTGTCTAGATCGCTTGTTGAATATTTTAATACTCACAGGCTTAGGCTTACATTTATTGTCGATGCTTCAATTGTTTTTGTTTTACGCGAAATACTTATTGAATTATTCAAGCATGAACTTAAACCGGAAATGCTATATGCATATTCTTTGTTCTTATTTGTGCTCGGCGCACTTCGTATAGGTTCCGTGATGGTTTATCAACGTGAAAAACAATTATCAGAATAAAAGAGAACCTAACCCGATAATGCACAGACCTCAAGTTAACAAAACTGGAGGTTACAAATGGCAAGAAGAACGAAATATACTAATTACGATGATGACTTTAAAGCAACCGCGGTTGCTTTAACTGAAATACCCGGCATTAAGGCAACCGATGTTGCTGACGCACTCGCAATACATGAGGTCATGCTTTATCGTTGGCGTATGGAAATG
>Ga0316207_10004638_pt1 | contig 11817 bp, 12 predicted proteins | sample 6weekpyrite_MG_FD_204943 | JGI IMG/M metagenome (GOLD analysis project Ga0316207, IMG submission 204943) | Microbial mat bacterial communities from mineral coupon in-situ incubated in ocean water Damariscotta River, Maine, United States -... | ecosystem: Environmental > Aquatic > Marine >...
ATTTTTGATGTTGTTGCTTTCGCTGAGTTACCAGAGAAACTAAAAACTGACATGGCATTGTTTACAGGCTGTATGGCTGGTGCTTCTCAGGTATCCGATCTTGAAGATATGTTGATAAATGTCGGGTTTAAGGAAATAGAAATAAAACCAAAGGATAAGAGCAGGGAGTTTATTCGTGACTGGGTGCCAGATAGTAAAATTGAAAATTTTGTTGTCTCAGCTACTATTGAGGCATTTAAACCAACCACCTAAATTGTAAAGCGTTTGAACACCGCACTCTATGTGTGGTGTTTATCTTAGAGTTTTATGCATACAAATTAAATAAGGGAATTCTAAATGGAATATGTACTAATTATTCATGAAGTCGAGGATTACACTACCTGGAAGAAAGTTTTTGATGATGCAGCTAGCATAAGAAAGAATGCGGGTGAACAGAGTTATCAGGTTTTAAAGCATAAGAATAACGAAAATAAAATTGTTCACTTTTCTAAATGGTCATCAATTGATGACGCAAAAGCATTTTTTGACTCTCCGGAACTCATTAAAATCAGAAAAGAGGCGGGTGTTAAAAAACCTGAATTTATCTACTTAGAGCAACTTGATAGTGGCATGTTTTAATCAGTAAAGTATGGCACTTAGCCTGGAGATGAAAAAATTATCTTTCATTTTCAGGTAGCCGAGTTAAGTGTACAGTTTTATTAGAATAACGGAATGGGGGCATTATGTCATATGACGAAGGTCTAGCAGAGAGGGTTCGAGATGTCTTACAGGATCGTACTGATGTTGAAGAAAAGAAAATGTTTGGCGGGCTTTGTTTTATGGTATCAAATCACATGTGTTGTGGTATTGTGAATGAGACTTTAATGGCTCGTGTTGGTCCTGATCAATATGAAAAATGCCTTGCCAGAAAATATGCCAGTGAAATGGATTTTACAGGAAGGGCAATGAAGGGAATGGTTTATGTGTCGCCAGCTGGAATAGAGTCTGATTCGAGTCTGGCCAGCTGGATAAAATACTGTACAAGATTTGTCGAGTCTCTACCTCCAAAGAAATCAAAATGAGTTCAGGTTAATCGCGCCAATTTGGTTAATATAAAAATTTTTATTAACTCCAATAAAACATTCAGGAAAGTTTTCAAACAGGTTCTGTCAGTGCATTGCCAGGTATAAAGTAATTGAAATTTATTTATGTGTCATTCAATGAGTCCTTGTGACAACGGGTATTAACATCCATTATCACTAAACTGTTATTGTCTTTCCCGGTTAAATTAAAAGCTGAAATATTAGCTAATTTTCTATATACATTACAGTTTGGCTTAGTTGTTATGGAAAGAAACGGCGAGGAGCAAGAAAAACTGAATCGCGTTTTTAAATAAGCGGTGTTTATTTTCTAAAAAAACAAATTAAAAACAGTGGCTTAGCTCTTGTCTGACCTCTGATTAATACGGTTATGTTTGTTTGAGTATTTAAGTTCTTTGAGTACTGTTTACTTTTTTAAGCAGAGCCTGGTTGCTGGTTAATTTTATATAGTGTCAGTACTGTCTTGCCACCAGGCAGAGTTACGTTCATTAAAGTTACAATCAAGGTGAAAAATTCGTTAATTACAGCACAGTGTGGTTTAATCTAAACTAATTTTTATCAACATGGCAGTAGTGATTATGTATATTCTATTATTGGGTATATCTATTTTTTTAGGCGTGCATTTAGTTCCCAGCCTGGTAGGTTTGCGAAGTAAAATTATTTCTAACCTAGGCGAGGGGTTATACAAAGGCTTATATTCAATAATCTCACTGATAGGCCTTGTAATAATAGTTTATGGAAAATCTATTGCCGGATTTTACCCGATATGGGAGCCTCCAATCTGGAGTAGAAATATTGTAATTGGGATTATGCTGTTTTCTTTTTATTTTTTTGCGGCTGCAGATATTAAGTCAAATATTAAGCGGTTTATACGTCATCCAATGCTTTTGGGTGTCACCGTCTGGTCAGGTGCGCATTTAATTGCGAATGGGGATCTAGCTTCAATATTACTATTTGGCTCCTTTTTTGTTTTCTCTCTGTTTGGAATGTTATCAGCTAATAAGCGAGGAGCAATAATACAGGAAAAGAAGTACCCGTTGATAAAAGACCTGGTTTCAGTAATATCTGGCTTAATTGCTTACGCTGTATTTATTAAATATCTGCATCCTTATCTAATAGGGGTGCCAGTCATTTGAAGGTATGAATGGGTAATATCCTGAGACAATTAAGTTATCATTTTAGCTGGTGAATAAACAAGCTAGAGAATTACATGCTGTTGTTTAATTTTCTGAATCAGGTGATGTGTATAAATACATGTTCTAATTAGTTGGCCTTGATAGCATAAATCTAGTAAGCCCGCTTTTTACTCTAAAGGTCACTAAATTACCAATATAATGAGTATGTTATGAGGAAAAATGTTGAAAACTAGTCTATATAAGAAGTAAAAATGGGCGCCAGTGTCTGAAATTCATCACATTTAGTAACTGATATCTTTTGTTAATAAGGATTTACGCGTGAGATATTTATGAGAACACTGATAATTGATCGGGTAAAAGTCTTCCAACAGTTGGTAGCAAGCATTCTTGACGCTTCTGAAATAGAGCATGTTTTTGCAACAACCGGGAAAGATGCATTAAATATACTTAATGACGGTAAAGGTTTTGACTGCTTTTGTCTGTCTATGTATCTGGATGACATGGATGGTCTTGAACTTAGTAAGGAAATAAGAAAAATTACTCGTTACAGGCATACTCCCATTGTCTTACTGACTTCTGAGAGTAACCAGGATGTAATTAAACAGGCCATCAACTCCGGTATCACCGACATATTTTCAAAAAGTAAAGTTCATGAACTAGTTAATTTTATTGAGCGTTTTACCCAGGTAAACAAGCCCATATTTGGTAAGGTGCTGTATATTGAAGATCAAAATTCACAACGAAAGCTGGTTACTCGAATATTTAAAGACAGAAGCCTGGAAGTTGATGATTTTGACAATGCTGAAGATGCCTGGGACGCTTTCCTGAAAAATCGTTATAACCTGGTTGTTACTGATATTGTGTTAGCCGGCGAAATAAGCGGTGTATTATTAATAAATAAAATTCGACGACTTGATGATATAAAAGGTGATACACCGATACTGGCTGTTACCGCCTTTGATGATGCTTCTCGTCGAATCAGTTTGTATCATATGGGTATTACTGACTATGTGACAAAGCCAATAATAGAAGAAGAATTGATTGCCCGCGTTCGAAACCTGATAGCAAATCAAAAGGCCCTTGAACGTGAAATAGATTTCAGGGAGTATTTGAACTCAGAAGAAATAATGAATCGTAGTATGAAAATGGAGGCTATGGGTAAGTTAACAGGAGGAATTGCCCACGATTATAATAATATGCTAGGTATTATCATGGGCTATACCGATTTATTAGGCTTAGAACTGTCGGATAAGCCAGAACTATTAAAATATGTTAAGCAAATTGAAAAGGCCAGTGCTAATGGTGCTCAATTAACCAGTAAATTGTTATCGTTTACTAGAAAGAAAACCGTTACTCAAGAGATTATTAATATAAATAAAGTCCTGACTGATATTGGTACGATGTTGGAACAGTTACTAACAGCAGGCATACATCTGACATTGAATCTTGATAATGATTTATGGAATGTCTATCTTGATGGTAATGACTTTGAGAATGCATTGATGAATATGTGTATTAATGCCAAACATGCCATGGGTGAAAAAGGCTCATTAACCATAGTAACCATGAACACCGTGCTTACCAGGAGTGTTGCGGATCAATATGGTCTTGTCGTAGGTGATTATGTGCGAGTGTCAATACTTGATAGTGGTTGTGGAATGGATAAAGATACCAGGTCAAGAATATTTGATCCGTTTTTTACTACTAAAGGTGAAGATGGAACAGGCTTAGGTATGAGCCAGGTTTATGGATTTGTACAGCGTTCACAAGGAGGAATTGGGGTTGAGTCTAAGTTAGGAAAAGGCACTTTATTTACACTTTATTTCCCGCGAAATGATAGCAAATCAATGAATAAGGTTAAACATAAACGAGAAAAAGGAGAGGAAATTCCTGCTAAACAATATTCTGTTCTGATTGTTGACGATGAGGATGCATTGGCGGAACTGACAGTTGATGTTTTAGATAGTGCAGGTTACAGGTCTGAACTGGCTTCTGATGCAAACGATGCACTGAAAAAGTTAGAACAACATAAATTCGATGTTATGATCACCGATATTATCATGCCAGGTACAAATGGTTATGAGCTTGCAAGTAAAGTGAAAAGCCTTTACCCCGAAACAAAAATAATAATTACAAGTGGATATGATGATATATTGGGACTGGGGGTTGAAGAGGAGGTCTTTGAATATCGACTTGAAAAACCAGTAACTCGAATTCAGCTTCTGGAATGCATGGATGAAATTTTAAAAGCATAGAATAAGTAGATGTATAGATAATAATAGCTCTGCTTCTACTGGTAGCATCCAGTACATTTTTGAGATTTATAACAACGAAAAGAACTGGTAGAAGATATGAACGATATGAGCACTGTACTGAGTTTTCATAAAATCATTTAATTAACATCAAAGACGTAATTGATTCTACATTTCCTGGAATGCATGTCACCCAAGCTTAAAAAAGTCAAAAGTAGTAGCAATATCATAATATAGGAGTACGATATTAATAAAGTTTCCTTATTTAATTCAATCGAAATTCGTAAATAAAATCAAAGTAATATTTTACAACTGCCTGTTAAGCTGATGACATAGGGGTTGTTTAGGTTAATAAATGTAGGAGCGCCAGTTATGGATAAGCAAATAATAGCGGTTGTTTTTTCATTTGCACTTTATGTTTTTTATGTGCTATTGCCAATGATACCCTCAATAGTAATTTATAGACTATTTCCTGACACCAAGGTATCGGCAACAGGTATTATGGCAAATCTGAATTTTAAAACTACTGGTGCATTTGCAGCTTATGTTGTAACCGTGTTTTTGGGTTTTTTTCTAGTACAGAATACACATCAACTTATAGCTCAAATTAGTAATCCTGTCTGGACTTTGAAAACTAAAGTAGAGTTATTAAATTTAGATGGTACTCAATTTCAAAATAACAAATTTCTTGAAACACTAGTAGTTACTATAGATCCAAAGTTACAGAGAGTTAATGGTGATAGCGTAATATTGAGTTTACCAGGCAGTAAAAAAAACTGGGAAACTACCCAATTAAGATTTGAGATTCCTCGTTTTGGCTACAAATTAATGGATATAGGTGAGATTAGTGAAAATTCTGATATAGATGCTTATGAATTAATTATTAAGGCAAAGGATGCGATTCAAATTAAAGCGGACGAGCAATTGTTACGAATGTATTCGGGAGGCAGTGGTGGGGTATTAACACCTGATAATAGCAATGGGCCCAAACTTAGAAATTAGGGAGAAAGTGACATGACATTGCAGAAATATATTAAACCGATTTTATTTGTGCTTTTTCTTTTAGTTCCCATTATAGTAAGCGCAACAAATTTGAGGGGGCGAATAGAAGGTTTTAATCAATATTACAAATCCACCTACCCGTTAGCAGGGGTTACAGTTGATCTTTACTTCCAGGGTTCTGGAGGTTGGCAACAAATAGGGCGATATATTACAGGCCCTGATGGGATGTATTATTTCCAGAACCTTTACCAGGGTTACTATTCGCTTCAAATCAATGGCCGGCAAAATTATCCAATAACAGTGTTAAATGTACCTTATCAGGACTTACCACCAATTATGATTACTTATTAAAACTAGATAGCTGGAAGTCCTTTTTATACTGATATGGTTTTTTACTGTACGGCAGGGGATTGAAAGGGAATATGGCTTTTTAAAGTAAAAATTATTTAAGGCAAGTAATTATTTGATAACTATATTGTCTGGTATGTATTTTTATTAAATATTTCAATAACTTAGAATATGTCTTAACTTAGAAAGTAAATTTTGATTAAAATCAATAACGCTAGCTATTGAATAGGCTTTAATCTTTTTATAAAGTCACCATGTTTTTTCCAAGTAAGTGCATACGGCTATACTGATAAAGGCGAGGATAATTAGCTGAAATTGATCCCGTGATTATTTTGATTTAGGATGTCTGGGTATAAGGATTACAGTTAAGATGATTTGCTAACTTGGGTTCGAGTGGGCATATTCATCAGTTAGTTGTCCCGCATATTTAGAGAAATGTATTTACGGTGTATCATATTAGGTGCCTCAACAATAATTACTACTGGATTTTAATGTTACGATTTATCTTTACCCTGCTAATCATGTTTTTCTCTAACATTGTTGTTTCAGCTAATAAAGCCGATGGAAGTAACTTATATGGAGTGTTGGAAAATAAAATTAAGGATAAAGAAGTACATCAGAATGCAATAAAAGCGGGGCTCGAAAGAGCTTATGTATGCAAATACTGCCATGGTTTGGATGGTAATAGTAAGCGTGATCATATACCTAACCTGGCACAGCAAAACTCGAAATATCTATTACGACAATTTGAGCTGTTTGCCAGTTATGCTCGTAAAAATAAAATAATGAGTGAATTGGCGAAAACATTAACAACAGATGACAGGGTAAATATAGCTCTTTATTATGCACAGCAAAAGGTAAAGTTACGAAAGGCCTATATGCCAGAACTTTCTGAGCTGGGAAAATATTTGTATGACACTACCTGCGCCAGTTGCCATGGTAATAGAGGTCATGGACATGATGAGTTACCACGAATTGCTGGGCAGCCAGCCAAGTATATAGTGAAGTCTCTTGAAAAGTATAAATCAGGTACCATCTCCAGACCTGACTCTCCTATGCAGGTAATTACCCAGGGCTTATCAGGCAATGACATTACAGCATTGGCAGCTTATCTGTCTGTGCTAGAGTAAATTGTATACCTTCGATGTGAAGTGTTATGTAAAGAGTAGAAAAACTTATGGTGCAATAGTGGGGGAGTCAGACTAGACAAAACTTAAAGCAACATGAAATCGTTTCCCGTGAAGGTTGATTTATATATACATATTATCAAAGTGTTTCAGCCATTTAAAAAATGCCCATAAACCTGAGCCCAAATCCAGAAGCTTCATAAGATGGATTTTCACTGGTAGCCCCCTGACCATTAGAAACATGTGTCCATTGGTGACTTAAACCTATTGATTTTGTGGGGTCTAGTTTATATTCAATCACTGCCCCCCCTCGCCACATAAGATTGTAATATTCACCGCCAGCTGGAAAACGCTCATTGTAAACTATTAGATTTCCACTCAGATTAATTAACAGTGCGATTTTATTGCTGTCAAATAAGCGTAAGCTTGTTGATAAGCCCGGGCCAATGCCATATGCAGAATTATCAAAACTGGCTTCTCTCAGGGTGCCCTGGTTTATATTACCTTCTAGTTGGGTTATGCTGCCAGTAACATAGGTTGCGGTAATGCCATAATAAAATGACAGGTCTATCATTTTGAATCTAGTAAGAAGCATATTTATATCTATATTCAGTGTATCAATATTTCGATCGTCTTCAGTTGGTGTGAGGTATTCAATGTTAAAAATACTTTTGTCTGAAATAGCTGATATATCTGATGCACTTGAATCAGATGCATAGAGTTGAGTGTAAAACACCACTAATATAATAATTACTATGCTTAAACTTTTAGCATCTTCAGACACAGTGGTTTCAGGATTTGACAGTACCATTTCTCTGATCCTTCAAGTTTAAAAGCCAGTTAGTAAAGAAGCTTTAATTTGATGACTTAATGATTTCGTTAAAAATGATATTGCTTACTTTCCTGTGATTGATATGATTAAGATCAAGCTTTTTGTGTGACAAATAGTTCTTATTCCAGGGAGAAGTCCATAGCATTGAAGTCGATTTTTAACTAACCTGCAAACTTTAACTTAACATAATAATGTATACTCGATAAACACCAGGCCGAAATTCATGGCATAAGGTAAATATCATATTAGAGTAATGATCATGGAGAAAATAATGATTCATAAAGGGCAATGTCATTGTGGTGTGGTAACTTACGAAGTCGAGGCACCTGAGAACCTGGAGGTCTCGGAGTGTAACTGTTCAATTTGTTCGAAATCGGGGTATCTTCATTTAATCGTACCTTTATCCAGTTTCAAACTATTATCAGGTGAAAACAACCTGGAGACATATACCTTTGATACGCATGAAGCAAAGCACTTGTTTTGTAAAACCTGTGGTGTTAAATCTTTCTATATTCCACGTTCACACCCGGATGGTGTTAGTGTAAACATGCGATGTTTAGATGATTCGACGATTAAATCATTTAGTATAGAGTTTTTTGATGGAAAGAACTGGGAAGATAATGCACACAAACTTAAGCCCCTGAGCTAGTCCTGGAGAACATTATGCGAAGGTGTTAAAGCTATGGGCATTACTATCTGGTTTTAATAAAGTATTTAGATAGAAGAAGTTTTTTAAAATCGAAACATGGCTAAAATCTGTACATTATTATGCGTTGATTTTAGTGTTCTGTTAGTTTGCCTGGAATACTCTGATTATGTATGGTTGGATTTAGGCTGAGAAAAAATGGCCTGTATTTTTCACGAAGTATGGTGCCATGATGATTATTCATGGGGCACTCTATTGCAACGAGCTTTGGGGAAAATACAGGTTGTTTTGGTCAACTTAAAATACCAGACCTGATCAGAGTATCCGTGGATACCCTGTTTTCTAATATGAAACACAGGGTGTCTTATGCATGTATTTATTGTCCTGTAATTGCCTTAGCATAAAATCCGCCGTATCTGCCCGTGAAATTTTAATGGCGACTGTTTTATTAAGCGTTTTAAAATCTTCCTGGTAAATTCCTGTATATTCACCATCGGTCAAATTTCCAGCTCGAACAATTGTCCAGTCCAGCTTGCTATTTTGAATATGCTCTTCCTGAAGGTTATGGTCAATAAACAGGTTACGCATTAATATCGGGGCAATAATATACTTGTAATGAAAAGGCAATATCTCATGACTATCACCTGCGCCAAGGCTTGATAAGCAGATGAAACGTTTGATGTTAGATTTTTCCATTCCAGCAATAATGTTTTTCGTTGCCTTTGCGCGTAATTGGCTTTTGTCTAATATATTAGGCATACCCAAAGCACATAACACGGCATCCTGTCCCTGTAACGCTGTTAATACTGAGTCATAATCTAAAGCATTTCCTTTAAGTTTTATTAGGTTCACATGTTCCAGGTTAATTTTTTCTGGGCTGCGGGCAAATGCTGTCACCTTGTGCCCCTTTTCTAGAGCTTGCGTAACTAGCTGGAGACCTGTACGACCTGTTGAGCCGAAAATAATTAATTTCATAGTTTAGTTCCTTTATAAGTTTGTCTATTGGGTGCCCTATAAGTGTGTTTCTAGTGGGTGTCCTTATAAGGGGGCTCTAAGGTGTCGATTGAGTGGCTTTCTGCTTACTTGACAGCATGTCAATTGACATGCTGTCAAGTTTAGGTAGTATTGACAGGATGTCAAGTCATAAATCAGATACAAAAAATAAAATTCTGGCGGCAACGTGGCAGTTGATGGAGCAACGCAATGGCTTAGGTGTCAGCATGGCTGATATTGCTAAAAAGGCGGGTATATCTCGACAGGCCCTGTATTTACATTTCGACTCTAGAACAGAGTTAATGATAGCAACAGTAGAATATGTGGATGAGCTTAAGGGGCTGAATGAGCGCTTAAAGCAATTTGAGGTAGCGACATCGGGCGTTGAACTTCTTGAAACATTTGTTGATGTTTGGGGGAGTCATATTCCGGAGATTTATGGTTTAGCAAAAGCCCTGCTAAATACCCGTGAAACAGATGAGGCAACAGCGTCGGCATGGAATGGTTGTATGGTTTGTTTGCGTGATGTTTGCGATAGAACAATAGAGGCCTTAGGCAATGAAGGGGTCCTAAATACAGACTGGACATCTGCAGAAGCCGCCGATATGTTATTTAGTATGACATCTATCCAGAACTGGGAACAGTTGACTATAGAATGTGGTTGGTCGTCAACTCAGTATATTAATCGAATGAAAATGCTTTTAAGGAGCAGCTTTGTCAGGGAAACAGTGGGAAGAATTAAATAACCCATTTACTTAAGCGCTTAAAAATTCTGTGCCTAAATTACAGTTAGGTAAAGTAAAGCGAAAGTAGATCGAATCTTGTAGCTTCTTAATTTATGCTTTACTCATTTGTGAACTTAAACGTATACGAGTACAAACATAAAATATTTTTTGTCCTGTATAATTTATAATTTTACCCATTCCCGATTATTGTTATTCATGCAGTAACTTTATTGTTAAGGCAGCTAGTTTTTCAAATAATAATTACTCTCACTATCGTATGCGGCTCAGACTTGAGTAAGGTGAGCTATAGTCATTATAATCTTTCCTGGCTTGTTGCAGTCCAATCATTACGGTCATATCCGTATTATGAGATGAATTTTGTTGAAAGTGCCAATAATATACACCCGCGTTATTCACACTAAATTCCAGTATTTGACCATTAAGAATTCCATCATATGAGTTAATATAATGCTCATAACCATCTATCATTTCACAACTGATGTAAGGGTTATATTTATTTGTAGATGGACCATTTTTAATTGACAGTTTAAGTGTTATGGGCTTATTTACTACAACTTTGTAATAATAATTTGCATCAGCCTGTAGGCAAAAGTCGATAGTATCTCCAACCAGGACTACCCTGGCAGTTTTAATTGAAGAACATGATACTACTGGTTTAATAGTTTGTTTGATGTGATTGCTTCCGTTATTAATTGACCTTGGCGTCGTCAACGATTTAATGGAACCTGATCTGGATACACCTGATGAGATAGTAGAATGACCCGACAGCATAAATTTACAGAGGGACGATAATTTATCAATGTCAGATTGAGTGATTTTATTACAAGACGATTCCCTGCTTATATTTTTCATTTTAAACCTCCAGTGCCTACCAAATCTATAATCAATATAGTAATCACCTAACTTCCCTTAATTTTTATACTAATATACAGCTAATTAAAAGTGCTTTGATTTTAATCAACTTTTTTTTGAGTTGTATTTTTATTTACAAAATTAATGAAATTTAAATATTTACCTTCACTATAAATTATAAGTTGCTAATGCAGATAGGCGGGCCTGAAGCTTGTTAAGGCTCTCTAGTTATTTAGACTTTGTTATTATGATAGTACTGAAATTTAAAGTTATCAGTAAAGAGCAGTCTTCTTGAGGAGAAAAATTTTCGGAGAGGCTGGTTACCAGAATTTAGATCTGCGGAAAAGTTGAAGCCATTCGTATCTAGTCTGGATGATAGCTGTCCAGATATAAATATTTAAATGATGCTCCTATCATCAGCGAGTAATTAAATATTTATGGATGTTTATTTAATTTACTTCATTGTTGTGCTGTAAAAAAACGGGTTTATGATTAAACCAAGCAGTTAATTTATTTACACGCTGATGATAGGCGCTAGCTTATGGGCGATATATTAACTATAAATTACCTATATAGTCGTAGAGTTTTCAATAAGAACTTCTATTCGTCTATTTCTTGAGCGACCATCTTTGGTGCTATTACTTGCAACCGGTTTTTCCGCGCCGTAGCCTCTAACACTAATCCTGGCTGGCTCAATGCCCTTGGTGTCTTTCAGGAACTGGGCTACATTTGAGGCTCGTCTTTCTGATAGTCTTTTATTGATTGAGGGGCTTCCGGTTGCATCAGTGTGGCCGGAAATGACTA
>Ga0316207_10004639_pt1 | contig 11817 bp, 9 predicted proteins | sample 6weekpyrite_MG_FD_204943 | JGI IMG/M metagenome (GOLD analysis project Ga0316207, IMG submission 204943) | Microbial mat bacterial communities from mineral coupon in-situ incubated in ocean water Damariscotta River, Maine, United States -... | ecosystem: Environmental > Aquatic > Marine >...
CCTGACCCATTGCCCAGAGAGCACTGGCATTACAAAGCGGGGGCAGAAGCCGCTTTTATTGTACAGTTTAATGGCACACCACTAGCATCTACAAATGTCAGCTTATCTACCAGTAATGCCAGTATCCTGTCATCAACTACAAATGCTCAGGGGCGTGTCATCTTTAAATTACCGGATGACTTTAAACAAACACATGCTGGCAATCAGGCCAATAAACCTGCGGAATTACTGCTGCACGTAAAGCACCTCGATAAAAAACAACAGTATGCCACCTGGTTGAGTGCCGAGTACCGTGTCAACCCTGCTCACTGGAGAGATACTGACCTGGGCTTAATGGTTACTGGTGGTGGCTTTATTTTTGGCGTATTGCTGACCGGCCTGGGTTTTAGAAAAAAAACTAAAAATAAAAATAAAAACCAGGAGATAGAATAATGTTTGGTAGCCTGTTAAATTTATCTCTGGTGCGTAAAACAGTACAGCTTAGCCTGTTTATATTTATGGTTTATGGCTCATCGATAGTGGGTTTCTACGCAGCTGATAAGGTCAGTAACGCACTACCAGCACTATCCTGTGCCTATGACACAGAAACGGCTGACTACTGCACTCTTATTCCATTTCAACATCAAATGGGCCATCGAGTTGGACGTACGATAGCGGCGGGTGGAGATGTCCTGAAATCATTTATCCCGTTTGCGATTACGCTTGTCACTTTTCTTAGTCTCTTTATATTACTTAATAAAGCTTTTTGCGGCTGGATTTGTCCGCTTGGTTTTTTTCAGGAAGTGGTAACCATGGCAGGTCAAAAAATTGGACTGAGAAAAACTGAATCTCTGGATAGCACACTGGTCATGAAAATTCGACCCGTTAAATGGCTAATTCTTGCCTTGCTGGTATTTACTCTACCGATTTTATCCGGTATTGGTTTTGTGAGTCATGATCTTGGTGACCCATTTTGCAAAATATGCCCTAGCCGTATTCTTACCACACTGGCCACAGGTGACACATCGCAATTATATGTTGATACCTCTAGTGCAAGCTTTATGACCCTGTCTATTATTGGTGACTTTTTATTTGGCCTTATGATTGCACTGGCTTTAACCATACGCCAACCCTTTTGTCGAATTTGCCCCATGCTTGCATTACATGCCGTATTTAAAAAAATTGGTCTGGTACGTCTGGTTAAAAACGCCAAACCACGTTGCGAAAAATGTGGGCTATGTGCAAAAGCCTGCCCTATGGATATTTCTGAAATTCATACCGACATGATAAATAAAGATGTCCTGTTCCCCGATTGCACACTATGTGGTCGTTGTGTTGAGTTTTGTCCTGACAAGGGCGTATTACAAATGAAATACACAATTTTCCCGATTATCAGTGCAGATCCACAATATTTCAAGCAACGTAAAAAAGCACAAACCAGATGGGAATCCAGTAATTTGTTAGGTCGCGATAAATGAATTCAAAAGCAGAAAAAATCTGCGCTATATCTTCGATAGGGTATATATCAAAATGGAAATAATTAGCTTTACTCTGCCTGCAGCATTAATCGCTGGCCTGGCCTTTGGAGCGGGCCCCTGTAATGTAACCTGCTTACCTTACCTCGGCCCAGTGTTCCTTAGAGGCGAAGGCGTGAGACAGTCCTGGCGTATACTATTGCCATTTACAACAGGGCGTCTAAGTGGTTACTCAATGCTAGGCATGGCCGCTGGATTAGCCGGCCAAACACTCACCGATATTATTCAGTCATCCCTTGCGGGCTGGATTCTCGGTATTGCAGCAATACTAGTGGGACTACAGTTATTTTTTAAAAAGTCCAGTTGCGCGAATGACACAAAAAACACTATACAAAGTGCCGGTAACATTCATGAGCACAGTATTACTTTTATAAACAAAGCAGACATAAAACAACCTGATACATTTCCTGGTTCATTATTTTTTTTAGGTGCAGGTATGGCACTTAACCCCTGCGTACCTTTAACAGCTATTTTAGCAGCTGCTGCAACCAGTGGTAATGTTTTAACGGGCTTAAGTCTTGGACTTATGTTCGGCTTAGGTGCAGTTGTTATTCCCTCACTGGTTTTTGGTGTGCTTATCGCGCACTTTGGTGCTGAGTTAAAACATCAAATTGGTAACTGGTCCAGGCATATTGAAAAAGCAAGCGGTGGTATGTTGATTTTACTAGGCATTGCGACTGCTTCAGGATGGGTCCAGGCCTGAGAATATGACTGGCTTAGATAGTTTGATAGAAAATCTGATTTATAACTGCTGTCCCGTTAACTTAAAGGCGCCTGTCATTCCCGGCACAAGCATGCGGTGATGACGATTTTGTAGCTTCCGATTTTAATGTCTATTTAAACAGGCATAATTCTCTTAACCCATTATATAGGAGCTATGTATAGTATTTAAAAAGGTTAGAGGGAGAACAGTGATTGTTTATATGCTTATCTTTCTGTCAACGGAATAAACGGACGAATGCCAACTCCGGTGTAAACAGCATTTGGCCTTATTAGTCGATTATCACTACGCTGCTCAATAATATGAGCAGACCAGCCAGCCAGTCGCGAACATACAAATAAAGGCGTATAAAAGCTGACGGGGATCCCCAGAAAATAATAGGCTGTCGCACTGTAAAAATCCAGGTTGGGAAATAGCTTTTTCTCAGCCCACATCGTTTTCTCAATAACTTCAGAAACGGGTATATAATGCTGATCATTGACCATGTCAGCCAAAACATTAGCTGTTTTCTTAATAATATCAGATCGAGGATCAGAGTCTTTATATACCCTGTGCCCAAACCCCATAACTTTTTCTCTGTTATTAAGTATGTTTTTAATACCCTCTTCGGCCTGTTTCACTGATGTAAAGCGATTTAACAAAGCCATAGTCGCTTCATTTGCACCACCATGCAATGGACCTTTTAATGTACCAATGGCAGCAGTAATGGAGGAGTAAAAGTCAGTTAAAGTTGACGCTGATACACGTGCTGCAAAAGTAGAAGCATTGAATTCATGTTCAGCATACAGTATTAAAGACTGATCAAGAGCTTTTTGTTGTGCTGAACTAACTTCATTATTGTTTAAGACTGACAAAATAAGTTCTGCAATCGAATTCGTATCTGGCAAATCATCCACAATAATACCTCGGTGATACTGATACCAGTACAACAAACACATTGGTACAAGAGCAATTAAGCGCTCCGCGATATCAAATTGCGTACGTCTGTCTGACTCAGGTTCAAGACAGCCTAAGGCTGAAACCGCAGTTCTTAATACATCCATTGGATGTGAGTTCTTCGGTAAAGCCTGCAGTATGTTTTTTAACTGATCAGGTATGAGGCGTTTATTAAACAGGCGTTGTTTATAGGCAACTAACTCTGATTGTGTGGGCAAGCAGGCATTAATCAATAAATAACTAACCTCTTCGAAGCTAGACATCTCAGCAAGTTCATCAATTAAATAGCCACGATAGCTCAGGCCTACGCCCTGCTTACCTACTGTACTGATTGCAGTCTCTCCAACATCAATACCTGCAAGACCTTTGTTTTTTTCTAGATTACTCATAATTCAAACTCTCTATATGCTTAAATTGATCTAGAGACTCTGGATTAACAAGTGCATCTAGATTATCAGGCGTTTCATTGTGAATTATTTTAGTGACTGCAATCTCTGCAATTTTTCCACTATAAGTCCTTGGAATATCCATGACCTGTATAATTTTAGCTGGTACATGATGAACTGAAGTGTTGAGTTTTATATGCTGCTTAATATTGCTTATCATCTGGTCATCCAGACTAAGACCTCTTTGCAATTGAACAAACAGGATTATTCGCTGGTCTGATGCCCACTTTTGGCCAATCACAAGACTATCGACGATCTGTTTATTGTTTTCCAGCTGGCGGTATATTTCTGCCGTACCAATACGAATCCCAGATGGGTTTAATGTGGCATCAGATCTCCCATAAATTATAAAACCATTGTGTTCTGTCAATTCAGCGTAATCACCATGGCACCAGATATTGTTATATTGTTTGAAATAGGCACGGTAATACAAACTATAATCAGGATCATTCCAGAAACAAATCGGCATTGAGGGAAAGCTTGCAACGCATACTAGCTCACCTTTTTTATTCACTACAGGCTGTGCATTTTCATCCCAAACCTGAACATTCATACCTAATCCAGCACATTGAATCTCTCCACGGTATACCGGATCAATTGGGTTCCCCAATACAAAACATGAAACAATATCTGTACCTCCCGATATTGAACAGAGTTGAACTGATGATTTTATGTTTTCATAAACATAATCAAATGACTCGGACAGCAATGGAGATCCCGTAGAAAGTATCAACCTAAGTTTTTTAAGACCCATGAAATTTGTGTTAACGTTGTTTTTCTGCAAGCTGCTAATATACTTTGCACCACAACCAAATACGGATATATCATTATCATCAACCAGCATTAATAATGTATTTGCTTGTGGATAAAAAGGGCTACCATCATACAACACAAGAGTCACTCCAAGAGACAGTCCACTTAGCATCCAGTTCCACATCATCCAGCCAGTGGATGTATAGAAGAAAAGCTTATCATCTGGCTTTAAATCAACATGCAATGAAAGCTCTTTTTTATGCTGTAATAGTGTTCCGCCCACACTATGAACAATACACTTGGGTACACCTGTAGTTCCTGACGAGAAAAGTATGTATAGCGGATCTGAAAATTCTGTTTGTTCAAAGCACATTTCTTTATCAGACAAATCTGTAGCTATAAAATCACTAAACAAAACATACTCATCACTATGACGGGTATATTCATTCTCATTCTTCACATACGGTATAAGAATATTTAATTGTAAACTGACTAACTCACTAGATAACTGACTTATAACTTCTGTACGTAAATGCGATTTACCGTTGTAAAAATATCCATCTGCATATATCAGTACTTTAGGTTCTATCTGCTGAAATCGATCTAACATAGCCTGCAAGCCAAAATCAGGTGAGCAGCTTGCCCAGATTGCACCCAGGCTGTTAACAGCAAGCATGGAGATAATAGCTTCTGGCATATTAGGTACTACTGCTGCAACACGGTCACCTTTTCTCACACCTGCGCTTTTCAGTGACTGGCTCAAGCTACATACGTGCTCATAGAGTTCACTATAACTGATTTTTTTAATTACGTTATTTTCATTATGAAATTCTAAAGCGATATTGTTAGTGATTTTTTTGTGAATATTCGAGCGTAGTAAATTCTCAGCATAGCTTAGTCTTGAGCCTTTAAACCATGTAGAGCGGAACATAGTTGAATCACTTTGAAATATATATTCCCATTTTCTTGAGTACTTAATATCGAAGTAATTGAAAACAGATTCCCAGAACATTTCTGGGTATTCTAATGACCATTTATATAAAGACTGGTAATCAGTAAAATCACATTCATATTGAGATGCTACAAATTGCATGTAACGTGTAATATTCGCGTTTGATATTTTCTCTTTAGATGGAGTCCATACTGGTTCTGGCATAGTTGTTACTTCGCTGACATTCGAAGCCCTCCATCCAGACGTATTACACTTCCATTCAGCATTGAGTTTTCATAAACATGCTGTACCAGGGCTGAAAACTCTGACGGATCACCCATTCTATGCGGGTAAAGGCTTTGATCCATGATTGAATATTTAATTTCATCAGGAACATCACTCATCATAGATGTGTCAAAAACACCTGGAGCAATGCACATAACACGTATATTATAACTCTCCATCTCCCTGGCTAATGGTAATGTCATACTTGCAATAGCGCCTTTACTTGCACTGTATGCAACCTGCCCTACCTGGCCTTCATAGGCTGCTATTGATGCGGTATTAATGATAACACCACGCTCATCATCTACTCCGGCATAATTGTCTCGCATTGATGCGGCCACTTCTCGGCAGACAAGAAAGCTACCAATTAGATTCACTGCAATCGTTTTTTCAAAATCGACTAAAGGCATAACCCTGGTAGAGCCAACAACCTTAGCGGTTTCGAGTATACCAGCACAATTAACTAATAAATTAATATTTCCGTGATAATCCTTTGCTTCTTTCACAGCATCCAATACGCTTTGTTCATTACAAATATCTACATCTAAGGCAATCACTCCATCGCCAGCTGAAAAGGCTTTTTCTTCCGCTGTTTCAATATCATGATCAAAGATTGCTACCTGTCCCCCAGCTTTATTGATACGCTCTACCACTGCAAAGCCTAACCCTGAGGCACCACCTGTAACGACTGCTTTAACTTCAGACCAGTTCATATATACCACCCTTTATCAGTTAGTCCGATTTAGCGCATTAAAGGCATACTGCTTCATTTCCCGCACTTTTTCGCTTGATACACCGGTATTAATATTTAAGCCATGTAGCATGAACAGTAAAGCCTCAGTCCCCAGGTTACCCTGGTGCTCTGGTGAAACCAGTGGGTTTTTAGCGTAAGGACACCCACCTAACTCACCCACAGATGAGTCGACTTTGTTTACACCCATCTGCAGACTAACCAGAGTATTTACCATTGCCTGTGAATAAGTATTGTGAAAATGCACAGCAAGTTTCTCAAGGGGTACAATTTTCATACTTGCCTCAAGTAAATGTTCTACCTGTATTATAGTCGCTTTTCCAGTCGTATCCGCTAATGACAGCTCATCACAACCGAGCTGCATTAACCTGTCAATTACATCGATTACCTCTTTATTATCTATCGCTCCCTGGTAAGGACAGTCATAACAGCATGAAACATAAACCCGTGTATATATATTATTCTCCTTGCAAACTCTTAACATTTCACCAATCTTTGTGAGACTCTCGCTTAATGTGATATGTGTATTTTCTAAACTAAAAAGATTAGATGCAGAACCCATTAATGAAATATTCCTGACACCAATGTCTAATGCTGTGTGTAAATATTTTTTATTACCGACCAAAACAAAATACTGGCACTCTGGTTTCCTATCAATGCTCAAAAATACTTTATCTGTATCTACCATCTGTGGTATGAGTTTCGTATTAACAAGACTGCCGACCTCTATGGCCTGATACCCACAACTGGTAAGACCATTTATCCAGCTAACTTTTTCTTCTACAGTGAGAATTTTTTTCTCAGCCTGCAAGCCATCACGGGCACCAAGTTCATATATTTTCACCTGGTCTGGATATGTTTTAAAAGCATCAGCGTTCATGACTTATCGACCCAGCCTGCTTTTCTTTTCTGAAAAAAGGCATTTACACCTTCTATTGCTTCTTTTCTACGTCTTACACTGGCAAGAGACTTAGCGGTACGCTCAACATCAAGATCTTTCAATCCTTCTAATTCTAGTAACTCATTTTTTAATACCTTTGTAATATCAGGCGCTGTTAATTTAAACCGACTCAAACTACTGTTTAAAAATTCATCAAGTAACTCATCTTTTACCACCTCATGCACCATACCAATTTGAGAGGCCATTTCTGCGTTAATCACACATGAACTAAGAAGAATGTTTCTTGCCTGCTTTACGCCCACTGAATTTACAATATATGGCAATATAGTTGCTGGTAACAGACCTAATAAAGTTTCTGAAAAAGTATATTCAGCTGACTCAGCTGCAATCACCCTGTCGCAGCAACAAATGAGCCCTATACCACCACCGAATGCAGAACCATTGACCTTTGCCATGGTGGTGACCGTGAGTGAATTGAGTTTTTTAAGCAGGTTTGCTAACTGAAGTGCGTCATTAACATTTTCATCTTCTTCGAGTTGCATTGACTCCTTCAACCAGTTGATATCTGCACCAGCGCAGAAGTATTTACCTTCACCACTCAAAACCATTAATCGAGAGTTTGGATCTAAATTGATTGTGTCAAAAGCATCATGTAACTCAGCAATCATTTCGGGGTTAAGTGCGTTGGCTGAGTCTGGACGATTAAGTGTTACCCTGTAAATACCGTCATTATAGTCACAAAGCACTGTATTCATAACTACATCCTGAAAACTGGTGTGTTAGTGCTTTTTGGACGTCGTCTATTAGCCAGCTCAAGGCCGAATGCTAAATATCGACGCGTATGTGTGGGATCAATAACGCCATCATCCCATAATCTTGCGCTTGAATAAAATGGTCGCCCCTGATGATCAAAATTATCTATTATTTCTTCTTTAAGTTTGTCCAATTCCTGATTATTATATTGCTTACCTGATTTACCAGAATTATGTTTTATCTGTGTCATTAGCTTTGCAGCAACTTCACCACCCATTACAGATATTCTTGAATTAGGCCACATCCACAGGAACCGAGGATTATATGCCCTGCCACACATAGCATAATTCCCTGCACCAAAGCTTCCACCTATAATGACAGTAAACTTGGCTACCTTGGCAGTCGAAACAGCTGTAACCATTTTTGCACCGTCTTTGGCTATACCCTTATGTTCATAATGCTTTCCTACCATAAATCCCGCAATGTTCTGTAAAAATAACAGTGGAATATTTCGCTGATTACACAAGTTAATAAAGTGCGTACCTTTCAGCGCTGACTCAGAAAACAAAATACCATTATTCGCAACAATCCCTACGTCATAGCCATGTATTTTTGAAAAACCACAAACAAGGGTCTTACCATATAACGATTTAAACTCAAAGAACTCAGAAGCATCTACCAATCTGGCAATAACTTCATAAGCATTAATGGGTTGACGTAAGTCGGTACTGGCTATTCCATACAAACCATATGCTTCATACAATGGATCTTTGAAACTGAAATGTTTAGCATCATTACCAGTATCACCGATATTTTTAATATGCAGCATTAATTCACGACACATTTGTAGCGCATGCGAATCATCATTTGCCATATGATCCGCTAATCCAGAATACTTACAGTGTACCTCCGCACCACCTAGCGACTCTGCATCTATAATTTCACCTGTTGCCGCATAGACAAGCTCTGGACCGCCAAGGTAGATAGTCCCCTGATTTTTAACTATAATGGTTTCGTCACTCATCGCCGCAACATATGCACCGCCAGCAACACAAGGCCCCATCACTACAGCAACTTGTGGAATCCCTTTTGCAGACATTCTTGACTGGTTATAAAATATTTGACCAAAACTGTCGTAATCTGGGAAAACCTCATCCTGTAAGGGCAAATAAGCACCGCCTGAGTCCACCAGGTGAATACAGGGCAGAAAGTTTTCCTCAGCTATTTTTTGCGCTCTACAGTGTTTCTTTACAGTCACTGGAAAATAAGCGCCGCCTTTAACAGTCGCATCATTTGCAATAACCATAACCGATGAGCCGTTAATTTTTCCAATTCCAGTGATAATACCTGCAGCGTTAATTTCACAGTCATAAAGCTGTTCACCAGCCAGGGGAGAAAGTTCCATAAAGAAACTACCTATATCCAGTAAGTTTTTTATACGTTCCCTGACATGCAATTTACCCCGCAATTGATGTTGTTCACGTGCCTGGTAACTTCCCCCCTGATGAATATATTTAAGCTTTGAATTAAGTTCATTCACCAATGCCTGCATATTGTCAGTATTATTAATGAATTCAGATGAATTAGGTTTAATTAAGGAATCTATTACAGGCATATTAGTCATCCATGTTTAAATTCGCTGATTTTTTGTACAGGGCATCAGGTGTTTTGCTTAACTCTATTGCAATTGCCATAGCTTCACCCCCTCCTATACAAACACTGGCAATACCTCGCCTGATACTTTTTTGCAGCATCGTATGCACAAGCGTAACAATCACCCTGGCACCACTAGCACCAATTGGGTGTCCAATCGCACAGGCCCCGCCACGGATATTAACCTGGTCATGTGTAAGCTGTAATGACTGCATTGCAGCGAGCACAACAACCGCAAAAGCCTCATTTATCTCAAATAGCTCGACATCATCAATTGACCACTGACATTGCTTAAGAACTTTTTTAATTGCGCCTGATACTGCAGTCGTAAACTCTTCCGGTGCCTGTGCAAAACTGGCATGTCCTCGTATATACCCTAATTTCGGTAACTTGTTTAATTCCGCCGCTTCGCGGCTAGCAAGCAAGATTACTGCTGCTCCATCTGATATTGAAGATGAATTAGCAGCAGTTACACTTCCTCCAAGATGGTTAAAAACGGGTTGTAATTTATTAACTTTACTAATATCGCATTTAGATAACTGTTCATCGGCTTTAATGCCATTAACCACAACTATTTCATCCTCAAAACATAATTTCTCTGTTGCATCTCTGGCTCTTTCAACAGATGTTATCGCAAAGCAGTCTTGCTGCTCACGTGTAAACCTGAACTGTTTTACACACCGTTCTGCATAGTGCCCCATTAACTTTCCATCTTCAGGGTTTTCCAGGCCATCAAAAAACATATGATCAATCAACTGGTGATGTCCCATCTTTAATGCCTGTCTTGCACGAATCATATAGGGAGCGTTAGACATTGATTCCATACCACCCGCAAGAATTAGCTCAGCGCTACCCGCCATAATTGAGTCATAAGCTATTGACACAGCTTTCATAGCTGAACCACAAACCTTATTTACAGTGGTGCAAGGAATAGAATTCTGTAAACCTGATTTGAGTAATGCCTGACGCGCTGGTGCTTGACCAACCGCTGCACTAAGCACACACCCGAGTATACATTCGTCAACTTGAGTTAAGCCGGTATCATTAACAATAGACCTGATAACTGCTGCAGCGAGTTCAGGTGCAGCCATATGAGTCCACTGACCCTGGAATGAACCAATTCCAGTCCGCTGTGCTGCACATATAACGACTTCGTTCATAAGCCTATCTTCCTGACATAAACACTCTAGACATTAAGTAACTGATAATTACTTATTTAAGCTAAAACCACTGTGGGTCACTTGCAAACAATTCACGACCTATTAACATTTGACGAATTTCATTCGTTCCACCGCCTATTTCATAGATTTTTACATCTCTCAGAAAACGGCCCGCATCACATTCATTCATATACCCAATTCCACCCAATGCCTGTATACAATCTAGTGCAACCTGCACACCTGAATGAGACGCATAATAAGCACAACTAGCTGCATTAATTCTGGAAAAGTTACCTTTATCAAATTCAGCAGCCGTGTTATATACAAATGAACGGCTCGTCTGTAAGCGCATATACATTTGTGCCAGTTTGGCCTGCATCAACTCAAATTGACCAATGGGCTTACCGAACTGTTTTCTACTACGGACATATGGAAGCACAAGGTCAAGTGCCGCCTGCATAATACCTATGGGACCAGCTGCCAGTATTAAGCGCTCAGTATCGAGACCACTCATTAACACTTTAACCCCTTCATTTACATCACCAAGCTGATTTGATTTAGGGATACGAGTATTATCAAAATACAGTTCACAATTGTCTGCTCCACGCATACCTAACTTATTTTCCTTTACACCCTTACTCCAGTTTTTAATTTCATTATCCAGCAAAAATGCAGTCATACAGTGAGCACCCGCTGATGCATCAGCTGTACGCATATAAACGATAATAACATCTGCAAAATTTCCGTTTGTACACCATTTCTTGGTTCCATTTGCTAGCCAGTAATCACCTTTATCCTCCGCAATACACTTCATTGAACCTACAACATCTGAACCTGCGTCCGGCTCAGACATGGATAGTGCTCCTATATAATCACCGCTACAGAGTTGGCGAACATATTTATTACGCTGTTGATCTGTTGCATGAAGAAAAAGATTATTGAGGCATATGTTTGAGTGATCAATGTAGGAAAAGCCGACTGAACCTGAAGCCCTGCTAATTTCTTCTGCAGCA
>Ga0316207_10004640_pt1 | contig 11817 bp, 12 predicted proteins | sample 6weekpyrite_MG_FD_204943 | JGI IMG/M metagenome (GOLD analysis project Ga0316207, IMG submission 204943) | Microbial mat bacterial communities from mineral coupon in-situ incubated in ocean water Damariscotta River, Maine, United States -... | ecosystem: Environmental > Aquatic > Marine >...
TCCAGATGTATTGAAGATTTTTCATTTTGCCCGCTTCGACGTGGCAGTAATGAAAAAATATCTCGCCGTGGACACGGCGCCCGTCTATTGCACCAAAATTGTCTCCAAGCTGGTCCGCACATACACTGACAGGCACGGACTTAAAGATCTATGCCGGGAATTAGGCGGTGTCTCGCTTGACAAGCAGCAGCAATCAAGCGATTGGGGCGCAGATGATATTAGCGACGCACAAGTAAGCTATGCGGCATCAGATGTCTTGTATTTGCATACGGTAAAAACCAAGCTTGATACTATGTTAGCCCGGGAGGGCCGTACCCATATTGCCGAGGCTGCCTTTGCGTTCTTGCCCACACGCTGCGACATGGATTTGGCAGGTTATGGCGACATGGATATCTTTTCGCATTAGACTTTGAATCTAGAGCAAAACAAAATGCCCGCGACAACAACAGAACATTTCAGCAGCCCGGAACGCGCCAAAATTGAGGCTAGACAAGCCTTATTGCCAATTGGCCGACATAGGACAAGCCCCCTTTGGGATACCTTCATTGGTGTGATGCGGTTGGTTTTACCGATAGGCGCGCTTCTTCTTGCGCTCGTCACTATTCTTTGGCCCTATCTTGATGATCGAGAGGTAGCCTTCACTCTTTCCACGGATGACGTCGCCAAAGGCGAGAGCAGTATCAAAATGACTAACATGCACTATGTGGGAACCGATGCAGTTAACCGGTTATTTCATGTTCAGGCCTCGTCAGGCTTGCAAGACAGCCCTAAAGCACCGCGCATCAAATTGTCTGATATTAGCGCGGAAATGGCTATTGAAGAAGCAGGTGTGGCAACCGTAACTGCGCGCACCGGTATATACCGAATAGAACAAGCGACGCTGTCCCTTGTTGGCGGCGTACATCTTTCTTCTACCAATGGCTATTCTCTTGATATGGCTGGTGCTGAAGTAGACTTGAAAAACCATATTGCTAATGGACAAGGCTCTATTACCGGGCGCTCACGTTTGGGAGCGCTTACAGCATCACGCATGGTTATCTATGCAGATGAAGAAGTCGGCATATTTGACGGAGGCGTAAAACTGCGCATAGTGCCAAGTCAGTCGGAAAATAGCCGCCAATGAAACGCGCCGTGAATTATTAAAACACTGAAATTCGGAAAAACCCGAAGGATTACGATGAATAAAATACAGCTGTCTCTTTTGATGTTTACGTTTCTCGCGGCACCCTTTGGCGTGCAGGCGCAGTCGGTATTGAAAGACCATGACACCTATCAGCCGCTCGACATCACTGCAGAACGACTGGAAATGAAACAAAAGCAGGGCCGGGCCGTCTTTAAGGGTGCAGTTAAAGTTGTGCAGGGAAAGATGACTCTTTCCTCTGAATCTCTGACGGTGTTCTACAAAACCAGTGAGGGTGAAGAAAAGCCTGCTATTTCGCGCCTTGATGCGCTGGGAACGGTTACCTTGGTATCCGAAACGGAATCCCTTTCTGGCGACTGGGGGATTTACGATGTTGACCAGCGCCTGATCACCATTGGCGGCAATGTCATATTCAAACAAGGCGACAACACCCTCAAGGGTCAACGCCTTGAGTTCAATTTAGTGTCGGGATTGGCCAAACTCGACGGAAAAGACGATGCATCTGCTGATGGTCGAGTGCGCGGCTCTTTCAGCGTTCCCGAAAAAGAAGAAGAGCCCTCTGATGATGAGCCCAACAAATAGGGTTAATCAAACCAGAAACAGTGCACACTCACAACGCACAGCAAAGTAGCCGCCGAACACAAATGTAATCTCGACAGTCTTTAAGTGCCCAACAGCAAAAATATCTTTATTTTTTCTGATTTTGTATGGAACCGCGCCCGCGTTCATGATTTATTGATAAAGCGTATGCATAAAATGAGCCAATCAACATTGGCGTAATTTATATGCGTCGTTGTCGGGTAGGACAAATGTGGGACACGTAATGAGTTTGGACAGAAAAAAAGAAGCAGCAACAGATGCTGTTCCTGCAGCTGAAGCTGGGTTGGCAGTAAGAGGCATTGCCAAGTCCTACGGCGGGCGACCTGTCTTACGTGATGTGTCTTTATCTGTGCGCCGCGGCGAGGTGGTGGGTTTGTTGGGGCCAAACGGAGCTGGCAAAACAACTTGTTTTTATTCGATAACCGGGTTGATCGCACCAGACCAAGGGCGCATTGAACTAAACGGCGAGAATATTACACATTTGCCTATGTACCGGCGCGCCCGTTTAGGCATTGGCTATCTGCCACAAGAAACATCCATTTTTCGTGGTATGACGGTATCAGACAATATTCTCGCTATTTTAGAAGTGGTTGAGCCTGACCGTGCCCGGCGGGACGCCATGCTCAATGAGTTGCTTGATGAATTTTCAATTACGCATTTGCGGAACACACCGGCCTTGGCACTGTCTGGAGGTGAACGGAGAAGGTGCGAAATAGCGCGTGCGCTTGCAGCCCGGCCAGGTTTTGTTCTTCTTGATGAACCCTTTGCTGGAATTGACCCCATAGCGATCGCTGACATTCGTGACCTCACGTACCACCTGAAAGACCGGGATATCGGAGTTTTAATTACCGATCACAACGTGCGTGAAACCCTTGATATAATTGACCGAGCTTACATTATTTATGATGGCCATGTGCTCTTTGAAGGCACACCCGAAGAGGTCCTGAAAAGCGAAGATGTTCGCCGAGTTTATCTCGGTGAAAGCTTCAGTTTGTAGGGGGCGACAATGGCATTAACACCAAGATTAGACTTACGCCAAAGCCAACAGCTGGTAATGACGCCGCAGCTGCAACAGGCAATCAAACTGTTACAGCTTTCCAATCTTGAGCTTGCGGATTATGTAGCCGAAGAGGTAGAGCGGAATCCGATTTTGGAAACGGCCGACCCAAATAATACAGCGGGTACGGTGCCAGAGGGCGGAGAGCACGGCGGCACCGCGACCGACGACAATATGCGTGACGGCAATACAAATAGTGACGGCGAAATTGCAAATGACGGGCTTGTCGCTGCTGACAAGAGCATGCAAAGCGCGGTGGACACGGGCACAACGGCCGAAAGTGCGCTCGACGCAAATTTTGAAACCAATATCTATAATAATGATGCAGACTCGGATCGTGCAGACATGCAGAGTGCAGGGTCCAGCAGCTTGAATTATGAGGGTGCTGGTGCCATCAAAGGTGGCGGTGGTAGCTTTTCTGACGAACGCGGACTTGATCAAACCCTGGAAGGTGAGGAAAACCTCCATGATTTTTTGACGCGCCAAATGGTGGTGCAGCTCAATGACCCTATCGCGCGCTTTATCGCTGTTCACCTGATCGACCTTGTTGATGATGGCGGCTATATAGACGCCGAAGCTGTCGCCGATGTAGGACCTCGCCTTGGTGTTGAGCCTGATTTGGTAGAAACCACGCTATTGTCTCTCCAGTCGCTCGAACCATCCGGGGTTTTTGCACGGACCTTGGCAGAATGTCTTTCGCTACAGCTCATTGAATTAGATCGCTATGACCCGGCAATGAAAGCGCTTGTCGAAAACCTTGATCTTCTTGCAAAGCGAGAAATGTCCGCGCTCAAAAAGCTTTGCGGCGTGGATCAAGAAGACATTGCAGATATGGTGCGCGAAATTCGTGCCCTTAACCCCAAGCCTGGCCTTGCGTACGGGGGCGTATCGGTTCAGCCCGTTGTGCCAGATATTTTTATCAAAAAAACGCGAGCCGGCACTTGGCTTGTGGAACTGAACACCGACACGCTGCCCAAGGTTTTAGTAAATTCCCAATATGTTAGCGAATTGAAGGATGTGGGTGGCGACAAAGAAGCCAAGGCGTTTGTCTCTGACTGTGTTTCAAACGCAAATTGGCTGGTAAAAGCCCTTGATCAGCGCGCCCGGACAATATTGAAAGTCTCTACTGCGCTCGTGAAACGTCAAGCGCTGTTTTTTGAGCATGGTGTGCGATTTCTAAAGCCCCTAACATTGAAGGACATTGCTGAAGAAATTGAAATGCACGAATCTACAGTCTCGAGGGTCACCAATAATAAATTTATGGCCTGCCCACGCGGCATGTTTGAGCTTAAATATTTCTTCACGTCTTCCATTTCTGCCGCAGATGGCGGCGATGCCCATTCCGCCGAGTCGGTTAAATTTCAGCTCAAAGAACTGATTGACGCAGAAGATCCGAAAAAAATTCTGTCGGATGACAAGCTTGTTGTCCTGATGAAAGCCGAAGGTATCGATATAGCCCGGCGCACAGTTGCGAAATACCGCGAAGCTCTGAAAATACCGTCCTCTGTACAACGCCGCAGGCTTAAAAACATGCCGAGCTAACAAAACCACTTATTAAGGCTGCGTTTTTCCCAAGTAGCGTTCCGCAAGAAAATAATAAATATCAAGAAAAGCCAAAAAATTATGCGTGTTAACCACACATATGCCAGATTTTATGGTAGGCTGCTTTTATGGCAGAAGCGCACTCGCGCCCGGTAAAAAATCTTTCTCGACAAAACCTTTGCGAGATCACCGGAGCCACAAAAAAGCCGCAACGGCTTCACACTATGCAGCGATCACCCTGATCGCTTGGAAAGGACGATTTGCACCTATGGATATCAATGTAACCGGACGAAAAATGAAAGTTGGCGATGCTTTGACAAATCACGTAGAGGACCGCCTATCCACAGTAGCAGACAAATATTTCAACCGAACCATTGATGCAACGACCACATTTGCAAAAGAAGGGCATATTTATCGGTCTCATGTATCGTTTCATGCCAATCAGGGCGTCAATTTACAGAGCCGCGGCGAAGCTGATGATCCGTATGCAGCTTTTGAGTTAGCCGCAGAGAAAGTAGAAAAACAGTTGCGTCGATACAAGCGGCGCATTAAGAACCACCACAGAACGTCCCAGCGCGATGTAGAGTTGGAAATTGCCAACGACTATATAATCGCGTCGGAAGCGGAAGAAAATAATGCTGCAGCAGAAAGTGATTCTGACGATCAGCCAATTATAATTGCCGAAAACAGAACCTCTATCCCAAATGTTAGTGTAGGGGATGCGGTTATGTTGATGGACCTGGCAGATACGAATGCCTTTGTGTTCAGAAACAGCAAAAACGATGCACTCGAAGTTGTGTATCGCCGGAAAGACGGCAACATAGGTTGGATTAGTCCATCAAGCGCAACTAACTAGCGCCGAAGGACCAAACGTAAAAATGCATTTAGGAGTACCGGACCACAGTATTTTCCTGTGGTCTGGCAAAGAGGCCAAGCTATGGAAATCGTAGATCTGCTGACCGCAGACAATGTCCTTGCTGACTTTAAGGCAAGTAGCAAAAAACAAGCTATACAGTCTCTGGCCAAACATTTGGCACAGCAGCACTCCGTGTCAGAGCGAACCATATTTGCCAGCCTGCTTGACCGCGAAAAACTTGGTAGTACCGGGGTTGGCAAAGGTGTAGCCATCCCGCATGCTCGCATTGAAGGGCTGGACCGTATCACTGGCCTGTTTGCACACCTATCCAGCCCAATAGATTTCGAATCGGTTGATGATCACCCTGTGGATCTTATTTTCATGTTGCTCGCACCTGTCGAAGGTAGCGCGGACCATTTGAAAGCTTTGGCGCGTGTGTCGAGGCTTTTGCGAGACGAAAAGACCTGCGAAAAACTTCGCAAAACCACAGACAGTGCTGCTCTTTATGCAATGCTGGCATCGCCGATCAGCGTCGCCGCATAAGGGCTCGACTATCCGCTAATCAAATTCCACACGACGAAAATACAGCCCGTCAGGCGGGGCATTATGGCCCAGCGCCTCACGATTGCGAGCCTCCAGGGCTGCTTTGAGATCAGATTTACTCCAGCGGCCCGCCCCAACCATTTTCAGAGAACCCGTCATAGACCGAATTTGGTGATGCAGGAATGAGCGCGCACCAGCTTCAATGCGAATTTCTTCGCCTTCACGTTCCACGTTTAAATAATCGAGCGTTTTAACCGGGCTTTTCGCCTGACAATGCGCATAGCGAAACGTTGTAAAGTCATGCTCGCCAACCAACAACTGTGCCGCATCATGCATTGCCTCTGCATCGAGCGGCGTTTTTACATGCCACACTAGTCCTTGGTTAAAGGTAACCGGTGCCCTGCGATTGGTGATACGGTATAAATAGTGACGTTTCGTTGCCGAAAAACGAGCATTAAATTCATCGTCAACCGCTTCAATATCCAGCACTGAGATCGGCACGGCACGCAAGTAATGGTTTATCGCCTCACGCAGCTTTCTGGCTGTTATGTCGCGTTCCATATCCACGTGAGCCACCTGGCCAAGCGCATGGACACCAGCATCCGTGCGGCCTGAACCCTGAACAACAACACGGTCCCTGTTTTCCAGCTTCCCGAAAGCTTCTTCCAAAACCTGCTGTACAGACGGTGCATTGATCTGGCTTTGCCAGCCCGCATAAGGCCTGCCGTCATATTCAATTGTCAATTTAAAGCGCTGCATACCAGATCCACTATGTCAGCACGGTGCCACTAGGCACAGGATTACCGCGCAAAAACGCTTGTGTTTCGACGGCAGCCTTGCCAGCTTTTTGAACGCGTGTCGGTTGGTAGCTTTCTTCACCGCATGCAATCGTCAACTGTCTATCAAGAGCAGTGCCCGCAGTACCGCTTTTGCTTTGAACCGAACCCGCCAAAATTTTGATGCGCTCGCCGCCAAGTTCAAACCAGGCGCCAGGAAAAGGAAACAGGCCGCGCACCTGCCGGTCAATCATTTGAGCAGAATTTTTCCAATCAATCTTTGCCTCAGATTTATCAATTTTCTGCGCGTAAGTTACACCCTTTTCCGGCTGCGCAGTTGCAACAGCGCAGCCCTTTTCCAAATCCGCCAATACAGGTGAAATCGCCTTCGCACCGAGCGTAGCTAATCGGTCATGAAGGCTGAGTGTGGTATCCGACGCCTCGATGACCACCGGCATATGTGCGAGAACCGGGCCTGTGTCTAGCCCTGCCTCCATTTGCATAATGCAAACACCTGTTTCCTTGTCTCCTGCCAATATTGCCCGGTGGATAGGGGCTGCGCCGCGCCAACGCGGTAGAAGAGATGCATGTACATTCACACAGCCAAACCTGGGGGCATCCAACACTGATTGCGGCAATATTTGACCATAGGCCACCACGACTGCCACATCAGCGTCGTGCGCCTCAAACTCTTCGATCGCTTCCGCATGTTTCATTGATTTTGGCGTGAACACCGGCACGGCAAAAGTTTCGGCTGCCTCGTGCACCGAGCTTTTGCGCTCTTTTTTGCCGCGACCTGCAGGACGAGGCGGCTGGGTGTAAACGGCAACAATTTCATGATCGCTTGCGGCCAACGCTTTCAGCGTGGGCACAGCAAAATCTGGCGTTCCCATAAAAACCACACGCATCTCGAATACTCCTTAGTGCAAGGAAATTTTCTCAGCTTGAGGCCGGTTCGCCTCAGAGCCACAGAATAAGCAACGCTACAGAATAACAGAATCTTTCGTAGCTTTTTGCACTTTTTTGATGATCATATTTCGCTTCAATCGCGAAAGGTAATCAATGAAGACCACGCCGTCCAAATGATCAATTTCATGTTGAATACAGGTGGACAATAGCCCGTCCATCTCCAATTCCTGCGGCTTCCCATGATAATCAAGATATTTCACTTTTACAGATGCCGGTCGTTCTACCTCAGCGTAATGGTCGGGAACTGACAAGCAGCCTTCATTAAAAATAGCAATTTCAGGTGATTCCCAAATAACTTCCGGGTTCACAAAAAACATCGGTGATTTTTCTTCTTCTTCGCCCGCCAGATCAAGAACTATCACCCGTTCTGGCACACCAACCTGTATGGCTGCCAAGCCTATGCCAGGGGCCGCATACATGGTTTCCAACATATTATCCATCAATTTGCGTAACGCATCATTCACCTCTTCAACTGGATCGGAGAGTGATTTCAGAAGCGGGTCCGGAACGTTAATTATATCAAGTATAGCCATGGCTTTTCCGTTGGAGTTTTAAGGACAACCAAAAAGGTTGTTGCCCTACCTATGAAGCAATCGAGCTTTGGTCAAGCCTTTCGGCATTACAGCACCAAAGGAAAATGATACGAGGATCAGAAATCGCTCAGGGCAGCATCCAGTTCATAAACCGCGCGGCTATCTTCGATTTCAACAATCCATAGGTCGGTATCAAAACCACGTTTTTTTTTAAGGAGTTCGTCTGCGGCGGCTTCCTTGTCAAAATCATACTCTCCAATAGACCGCCACATTTTTTTACCGTCAAAATCTAGCGTTTGCTCGAAAAGTTGAATGCCGTCCTTAAACCTGTTGACTTTCAAGATCACACCGCCGCGTTCCTTATCGCCTTTTGCAACGATAAATGCTGGCATGTCGGCAAGAAAACATTGCCGCACATGTGCTTCAACCCAAAGGGAGGTTTTTAGTCTGGGTGGTGGGGATTGGTGTGATTGCATCAGCGGGGTATGAAGGCTATTACCCCTCTGCGTCAAGGCCCAAAACATGCAGCCTATCTTCAAACATACGCTTGATTACATCAGCTTTAACAAGGAAATCTAGTCCCAGACTACCATTGGCTGACCACGCAACAGTCGCTGCCAGTTCGCCGCGATCCGCGATGCAAAGTTTCACTTCGGTGTTTTCTTGGATGGGTAAATCAATGCGCACACGTGCACCACCCAGTGACAAATTCCAAATCTGACACGAGAGTTCATGCTTTCCGACCAAAATTTTGGCGGGCCACAGCACTGAACGCCGCCGAAAATCCCTATTTTCCGCCGACTTATCGCTTGCAGCCTTTTGGAGGGCTTTTTCTGCTTTTGGCTCTGTTTTTGGCATTATCTTGCCCAAGTATTTTACCTATTTGCATGACTTTACCGCACTAGAGTAAAGCAATTGTCACTAAAAAGATTTAATTTTCTTAAAATCCATTCACTTGCCCCCGATGCACGCTTTGAGTACCCTTAGTTTATTAAACATACAGGCCCGGAATGCACTATGGTCCCAGACAGCGCCAACATTCTTATAATTGAAGACAGCCCTACCTTGGCGCTTACGTACGAAGAGTATTTAAAACCTCTTGGCCTACTTATACGGTTGGCCGAGACCGGCAGAATTGCACTCGAGTGTATTGCTGAAATAGAGCCCACCGTCGTGCTGCTGGACTTAAAGCTGCCCGATATGGACGGCATTGATATTTTGAAAAAGCTGCGCGCCGAAGGCAGCGATGCGCGTGTTATTGTTATCACGGCGCACGGATCAGTTACTGTAGCGGTTGAAGCGATGCGCGAAGGCGCAATAGATTTTCTTTTAAAACCCTTCAAGGCTGAGCGCATTGTAACAACAGTAAAAAATGCATTGGAAATACACCGTCTCGCGAATTTAGTGGAACAATTTGAAGGCCGGCACATTAGAAGGTTTGATCGTTTTATAGGGGAAAGTCCGGCAATGCAGGCCGTTTACGGCATGATTGAGGATTGCGCGCCTTCAAAAGCCAGCGTTTTCATCACGGGGCCATCGGGAACAGGCAAAGAGCTTTGTGCAGAAGCTATCCACCATTTGGGCCCAAGAAAAAGCGGTAGTTTCATTGCGCTCAATTGCGCAGCCATCCCTGAAAACCTCATTGAAAGCGAGATTTTTGGTCACAAAAAGGGAGCCTTCACTGGTGCGCAAACTGACCGCAAGGGCGCAGCTGTCGTCGCGAGCGGCGGCACTTTATTTTTGGACGAAATATGTGAAATGCCGCTCGAAATGCAGTCAAAACTATTAAGGTTTATTCAAACTGGGCAGGTTATTCCTGTTGGCAGCAATACAGCTGTTGAAGTGAATGTCCGCTTTGTATGTGCTACAAACCGCAATCCTTGGGAGGAGGTTGAAAAAGGCCGCTTCAGGGAAGACCTATATTACCGCCTGCATGTTGTGCCCATTCACATGCCGCCACTCAGAGAGCGCGGCCAAGACATTATTGCAATAGCGCAGCATCTGTTGACCTCCTATTCAAAAGAAGAAGCCAAAAACTTTCAAACCATAGATGCTGCTGCGGAAGCGCGGCTTTTAGCACATGTTTGGCCCGGCAATGTTCGCGAACTGGGAAATATAATTCAAAGCGCCATCGTTTTGAACGACGGACCAACTCTTACTGATGCCATGTTGTCCCGACTGATGGGAGCTGGAAACGGCCCGTCGCTCAAGCCGTCCAGCGCCACCTCAACCGCAACACCCCAGTCTACAGCCGCAACTATGCTTACCAGCGACGGCGAAATTGAGCCTCTGGAGGTTTCTGAGCGCCGCCTTATTGAACGCGCTGTCGCCTTGTCAAATGGCAAGGTTCGAAAAGCCGCCAAAAAACTGGAGCTCAATCCTTCCACTGTGTACCGAAAACTCAAAGAGTGGGCAGATAACCCCTTGTAGAGGGCAGCCATATTAAGCGACACGCCACTGCTAGATATGACTAGGAAGTCAAAAAATACGGTAACTATTTCTTGTCGTCGTCAGCCGCTTCTTCCGCCATCTGCTCAAGTGCAAAAGCGTTACTTGCTGCCAATCCAGCCATGTTCACAAGGTCGGATGCTGTTGAGGTCATGCGTGCTATTTGTATTGAATGGCTCATGCCCAAGAGCATTGGCCCAACGATACGCGCATCGCCAAGTTCAGAGAGAAGCTTGTAAGCAATATTTGCAGAATGCAGAGCGGGCATAATCAAAAGGTTCGCTGGACCTGAAAGTCGCATAAACGGGTATAGGTCCATCAAATCGCGGTTCAGCGCCACGTCTGCCTGCATTTCGCCGTCATACTCAAAGTCTACACCGCGTTTATCAAGCAACGAAACTGCATCTTGAATATGCCGCGCCTTATCAGACGGCGGATTACCAAAGTTTGAGAAAGAAAGAAAAGCAACACGCGGCACATGACCAAGGCGTTTAACGAAATAAGCAGCGCTCTCTGCTATATCGGCGAGCCCTTCGGCTGTTGGGCGTTCTGTCACCGTGGTATCTGCCATAAACACCGTGCGATTATTTGTTACAACAATCGATAGCCCAAAGGGACGCTGCCCTGGCAGTGGATCAATCACACGTTTCACATTTTTAAGTGCGCGCCAATAATGCCGGGTTACGCCTGTCACCATGGCATCGGCGTCACCGGTTGCCACCATGCAGGCGGAAAATACGTTCCGGTCTCGTTTCACAAGGCGCTTAATATCACGCAACAAAAACCCACGCCGATTGAGCCGCTCATATAGATAATTAATATAATCATTGCGGTGCGAGCTATTGCTGGCGTTTCTGATCTCAAAGTCTTTATCATCTACACCCATTTCGCGCAGCTTCTCCCGAATTGGCGCTTCATACCCCACCAATACAGGCGTGCCGTAACCAGCTGCTTTGAAGCCAACAGCAGCCCGCAATACTTTTTCTTCTTCAGCTTCAGCAAACACAACGCGTTTTGGTTTGCGGCGTTTCAACTCTTCAAACACGCCTGAAAGCGTGCCTGCAGTTGGGTCAAGGCGGGCAGAAAGTTCGGCCTCGTAGGCCTCCATGTTTTCAATAGGTTTTCTGGCAACACCGGTATCCATTGCGGCCTGCGCTACCGCCATCGGCAACCGGCGAATGAGGCGAGGGTCAAATGGTGCAGGGATAATATAATCGGGACCATAGTGCGGCTGCTCGCCGCCATATGCCGCAGCAACCTCGTCCGGCACATCTTCGCGCGCCAATTCAGCAAGCGCTATGGCAGCAGCAACCTTCATTTCTTCATTGATGGTGCGTGCCCGTACATCAAGT
>Ga0316207_10004641_pt1 | contig 11816 bp, 5 predicted proteins | sample 6weekpyrite_MG_FD_204943 | JGI IMG/M metagenome (GOLD analysis project Ga0316207, IMG submission 204943) | Microbial mat bacterial communities from mineral coupon in-situ incubated in ocean water Damariscotta River, Maine, United States -... | ecosystem: Environmental > Aquatic > Marine >...
CGCCATGGCGGCGGCGTTCGGGCTGTCCTCGACCTCCAGCCGCATTTCCACCGAGGTGCGTGCGCCACCCAGCAACTGACCTTCAAGCCGGACGTAGGCGACCTTGCGGTCGTGCAGCCACGGCACATAATCGGACGGGCCGATGCGGATGTCGCCATCCGCCAGCCGGGCGTCCATCGCGGTCTGTACCGCCTCGGTCTTGGATTCGCGTTTCATTGCCAGGCGATCACCGTCCATCATGTTCAGAAAATCGGTGTTGCCGCCGACGTTCAGCTGATAGGTCCGGTCAACCTTGACACCGCGCATGTCGGCCAGATGCGCCAGCGTGCGGTGCACCACGGTCGCCCCGAACTGCGCCTTGAAATCGTCGCCCAGAATCGGCAGGCCCGCATCCTTGAACCGCTTGGCCCAGGCCGGGTTGGAGGCCAGGAACACCGGAATGCCGTTGACCACGGCGCAGCCCGCGCGCAGGGCGCAGTCGGCATAGAATTCCACCGCCTCGATCGAGCCGACCGGCAGAAAGATCATCACCACCTCGGCCTCGGCGGATTTCAGGGTCTCGACGATTTCATCCCGGCTGAGCGCGGGCGCATCGGAGGTGACAAAGCTGAGATCGGGCGCCTGATTGCGCATGAACGCCGACACCCCGTCCAGATCGGGACCGCGATGCACGGCCGCGGGTTGATCGTCCAGCTTGTCCCAGAAAATCTCTGTACAGTTGGGCGCGGCCAGCACCGCCTGACCGATCGGGCGGCCGACCTTGCGCGCGTCGACGTCAAAGCCGGCGACGATCTGAATGTCTTCGGGCGCATAGCCGCCCAGCATCGGAAAGCTGACCCCGACCGCGTCGCCGCCCTTGGCCATGCAGTAGGACACACCCTGAACCAGTGAACTTGCGCAATTGCCGACGCCGACGATTGCAGTGCGGATCCGGCCGCCCTGAGGTGTGCGCATTTTTCCCTCGATCTCTGTTCTTTAGCTGTGCGGCTTTTGGCACGGGCGCGCGGCGACTGCCAGCCCGTTATTTCAGGATCGCGCCGCCGGAAACCGTGAATTCCTCGGTCAGCGCCCGCCCGGTTGCAAGATCGATACCATGCAGGAACAGGCCGGTGACTTTCGGGATCAGGCCGCTTTCGTCAAGCTGCACATAGCCATAGACCGGGCGTGCGGTCCTGCCGCCAATCCTGACCAGCAGTTCGGCGGTTCCGGGGCCGGTCTGGCGCAGCAGCATCGGGATCTGGGGCAGGGATTTCAGCGTGACGTCGAAGGCTCCCGCCGTGTCACGGGGCCGGGCTTTTACGCCATAGGCAAACGCCGCCTCGATATATTTCAGTGCCTTGCGCGCGCCGTTGGTGTTGTAGCGGCGCCAATAGACCGCCACCGGGTTCTTGCGGTCCAGATTGCCCGCGCTGTCAAACCGCACCGTGTAAACCACGGTGTTGGAGTTGCTGGAGCGTTGGATATAAAACACCTGATTGCGTTCACCGGGCACCGGCCAGTCGGGCTGAATCTTTTGCAGCTTTGCGGTTTCGGTGATGCGCAGGCTTTGCAATTGCGCCGCCTCGGCGGCGGATTGCATGCCAAGCAGCAGCACCACGCCAAGCGCAAGAGCGGTCTTCAGGGGCGAGAGAGTCATCCGGTGTCTCCTGATCTTCAGATGCCATGCGGGGCGTCTTAGGTTCTGGCGGCAATTTCGCGGGCCGTCACGGGGGCTGTCGGAGTGTTACAGCCGTTGCGCGTGTTCTTGCCGGCGACCTAGCGCAAGATGCGCTCCAGCGGAATCGGAATTCGCCCCAAGTGTGGGCGAATTCCGATGCTTTTGTTTCCGCGTAAACGCATCACGCGCTAAATCGGTGCGTCGCCGAAGATCGGGCTTTGCAGCGGCGGCAGCGACCGGATCCTTTCCAGCAGCCCGGCGGTGGTGGCGACGGTGTGCTCGATCTGCTGCGCCGTGTGGCTGGCGCTGATGAAAAACCGCAACCGGGCGGCGTCATCCTCGACCGCCGGGTAGAAGATCGGCTGCACGTTGATCCCGGCCTCGGCCAGCCCCTGCGCCAGTCGCAGCGCCACGCCCGAGGAACCGACGATTATCGGCACCACGGCAGAGCCGCCGCTGGGTCCGGTGTCCAGCCCGGCCTGACCGGCCAGCCGCAGGAAAAGCCGCGCGTTTTCCATCAGTTGTGTAACACGCCCGGGTTCCGCCTCCAGCAGTTCGGCGGCGGCAAGGGCGGCGGCGGTATCGGGTGGCGACAGGCCGACGCTGTAGACAAAACCCGGCGCGGAGTATTTCAGATACTCCACCAGCCGGCGGCTGGCCGCGATGTAGCCGCCGCAGCTGGCGAATGATTTCGACAGCGTGCCCATCCACAGATCGACATCGCCGGGTTTCGCGCCGAACAGCTCGCCAATCCCGCGCCCGGTCTTGCCCAGCACGCCCATCGAATGCGCCTCATCCACCATCAGCACCGACCCGTAACGGTGTTTCAGCGCGATCAGCCGGTCCAGCGGCGCGATGTCGCCATCCATCGAATAGACGCCCTCGGCGATGATCAGCATGCGCCGGTGCTGGCCCCGCGCGCCCTGCAACAACTCCTCAAGATGCGCCATGTCGTTGTGGCGATAGACCTGACGGCGGGCGCCCGACAGCTGCGCGCCGATCAGGGCGGAGTTATGGATCAGCGCGTCATGCAGGATCAGATCCTGCGGGCCGAACAGGTGGCCCAGGGTCGACACATTGGTGCCGTAGCCCGAGACATAGACAATCGCGTCCTCGGTGCCCGACAGGGCGGCAAGCTTTGCCTCAAGCTGGCCGTGCAGCGGAATTTCGCCCGAGGCGATGCGGCTGGCGCTGGCAGAGGTGCCATATGTCTCAATCGCTGCCGTGGCGGCGGCGCTGACCTGCGGGTGACCAGAAAAACCCAAATAATTGTAACCGGAAAAGTTGATGTAGCTTTGATTGCCCATCATCAGGGTGGCGCCGCTGACCGTTTCGTGGCCATGGAAATAGGGATTGGCCAGCCCCAGACGTTTCAATTCTGCCTTCTGCGCCTCGATCGCCAGCAGCGCGGCGTCATCTTCCAGCCTGATCGGTTCGACTGTAGATGCTGTGGTCTGCCTGTTGGCTTTCTGCGCCAGCAGCTTGCGGGCGAGGGCGCGCTTTTCCTCTAACGAAAGCGGCGGTGTGCTCATTGCCGTGCTCTGCCCTTATTCCGCGGGTTGCTGTAGCTGGCTGAGCAGCGCGTCAAGATCGGCGTCGTCCATGTCATCGATCGATGGCTCGACCGGGGAAGTGGTGACACTGGTCTTGCTGTCCACGCCAAGGCGCGCCAGCAGCAGACCGCCCAAATCGGCAAGGCCGATGCCTTTCATCAGTTCCATCGCGCTGATCTCGACGCCAAAACGCGTGGCGATGCCGGTTTGCAGCTCGACCGTCATCAGGCTGTCCAGCCCCATGTCGGTCAGCGGCTTGACGGTGTCGATCGTCTCGGCGGAAATGCGCAGGGTTTCGCCGACAACCTCGGCCAGCATGAAAGTCAGCACGTCCCGGCGTTCGGCGGGCTCCAGCGCGGACAGGGCGGTTACAACCGCATTTTCACCAGCACTGTCAATCTCTTCCGTAACGAAGCTAAACCGAGGTTGTGCGGCGACACTGGGCTGCATACTGCTCCATTTGGCCCAGTCGACATCCATGATCGCGTGCTGCGCGCCCGCAACCGTCATCACCCGTTCCAGCGCGGCAAGGGCGGTGTCGGGATCCAGCGGCCGGATGCCCATCCGGTTCAAATGGTCGCCGACCTGGGCATCGCGCGCCGCCATGCCGACCTGCCCGATGGCGCCCCAGTTGACGCTGAGCCCCGGCAATCCCATGGCTTTGCGGTGCGCGGCAAGTGCGTCGAGATAGGCGTTGGCGGCGACATAGCCGGCCTGACCGGGGTTGCCGATCAGCGAGGACACCGACGAGAACAGCACGAAGTGGTCCAGCGGCACGGCAATGCTCGCGTCATGCAGATGCCGCGCACCCTGCGCCTTGGGGCGCATGACCGTGGCGATCCGGTCCGCCGTCTGATCCTCCAGCAATCCGTCATTCAGCACGCCGGCAGCGTGGAACACGCCCTTCAGCGGCGCCTCGCGGCTGGCCAGATCGGCGATCAGCCGGGACACGGCGCCGCCATCGGCGACATCCAGCGCCACGGCTTCGGGTATGGCCCCCTTCGCGCGCAGGGTGCTTAGCGCCTCGGACGCGCCCGGCGTGCCGGCGCCGCGGCGCCCGGCCAGCACCAGATGCACGGCGCCCTGATCGGCCAGCCATTTCGCGGTCGCCAGACCGAACCCCGACAGCCCGCCAGTCACAAGATAGGTTCCGGCAGGATCGATCAGAGCTGCGCGGGTTTCGCGCATCGGCAGTACCGGCACCGGTGCCGAGCTGCGCAGCGAGACCACGACCTTGCCGGTATTCTTGGACTGCGCCAGCATGCGGAACGCATCCGACACCTCATGCGCGTCGAATACTGTCGTTTGCGTGGGCTGAAACACGCCCTGTTTGAACAGATCCCAGACCAGCCCGTACTGGCGGTCGAATTCATGCGGCCGCTCGCCCATCATCCGGTCCATGTCGACCGCGTAATAGGTGATGGCGCGGTTGAAGGCGGACATGTCCATGCGGCTGCCATCGACGAAATCGCGTTTGCCGATCTCGACGAACCGGCCCCAGGCGGCCAGCAGATCGAGGCTTTTGGCCGCGGCTTCGCCCGCCAGGGAATTCAGCACCACATCGACGCCAACGCCGCCGGTGTTGGCAAGGATCCGCTCTGCGAAATCGAGGCTGCGGCTGTCATAGACGAAATCGCAGCCCTGTTTCAGCAGCATCGCGCGCTTTGACTCCGACCCCGCGGTGGCGTGGATCACCGCGCCGCGCCACTTGGCGACCTGAATCGCGGCTTGCCCGACGCCCCCGGCGGCGGCGTGGATCAGCACGGATTCGCCTTTCTGCAGGCGCGCGCATTCGTGCAGGCCGTAATAGGCGGTGGTAAAGACGATCGGCAGGCCGACGCATTGCTCGGGCGGAATGCCCGGCAGGCTGTGGCGCCAGGACATATCGTCGACCGCGGCAATGGCTGGGTTGCGAAAGCCGTGTCGCGGCTGGGCGGTGATGTTGTCGCCCGCCTTCAGCGCGGTGACGCCGGGGCCGACGCGGCGCACGGTGCCCGACACTTCCATGCCAAGCCCGGCGCCGTGGAAGGTGCCCCGCAATGCCTCGGGGTCCAGCATGCCAAGGGTTTTCAGCACATCCTTGAAGTTGACGGAAACCGCCTGAACGTCGATCTCGATCTCGCCCTCGCCCGGATCCCGGGGCGCGGTCTGGCGCCATTGCAGGCTTTCCAGCCGCCCGGTCTGCCCGATTTCCAGGCTCATCGGCACTTCGCCCGAGCGCAGCATCCGGGATGTGGTGTCCGTAGTGTCGCCGCCCGCCACCGTTTCGCGCTCCAGCCGCATGACGTAGCGGCCCTGTTCGGTCAGCGCGACCTCGCGCTCGTCCGAGGCCGAGGCGATTTCGGTGGCAATCGCGCCGGCCTCCGCCGCGCCGGTATCGATGATGCGCACCCGCAGATGCGGGCGCTCGGCGGCAACGACGCGGGCCAGGCCGATGGCAGCGGCCTGTGCCGGGGCGCTGACGGGCGCGGCACCCGCACCGAACGCACCCGCGGTCAGTATGACCAGATCGCTTAACTGGGGCAGGCGTTCATCAATGGCGTGTATACAGGTCAGCACATCCGTTGCCGCAGCCTCGCCGGCGGTGGGCTCATCTGCCAGCAGCGGGCTGGCAAGTATCACCCCCGCCAGATCGGAGGCATCGGCAAAGGCCGCCGTGTCGGGCAGGATCCGCACGCCGTCCACGCCGCGTTTTTTCAGCGCGGCCGCAAGCGGCGCGGCCAGAGCGTCGCCGCCGCCGATGATCGCCCAGTTTCCCGCCAGCCGCCTGGGCCGCGCAACCTCTTCCAGATGCAGCCCGGTCTGGGCGTAATGCCAGGCGGCGCGTTCCTCGTCCGCCGCGCCGATGCGGGGCAGGGCCGAGCAGACCAGACCCTGTACGTCCGCCAGCACGTTGCCGGCAGCGTCCAGCAGCGTCAGATCGCCCAGCAGGTTGCGCCCCTCGCGGCGCGTATTGGTGACATGGCAGAGCACATCGGCGCGCGGCGCGCGGTGCAGCCGCAGGCTGCGGATGGCGACGGGCACGAACACGGTCCCGGCGGCCAACTCCTCGGGCATCAGGGTGACGAGCGCCTGAAAACAGCCATCCAGCAGGGCCGGGTGCAGCACATAGGCGGGATCGGCGGCAGCATCCGGCAGATGCAGCGTCGCCAGCGCCTCGGTCGTGGAATGCTGCACGGACTGGATGGTCTGGAAGGTCGGCCCATAGGTCAGCCCCGCCTCGCCGAGCCTTGCATAAAGCGCGGCGCCGTTCTGGGTGCTGTCCAGCCTGGCGCGGACCGCGTCCAGATCGAGCGGATCCCGCGGCACGGCACGGCCCTGGGAAAGCCGCCCGCGCATGTGCAGCATCCAGGGCGAGGACTCGGAGTTCAGATCGCGCGACGAGACGGTGAAATGGCGGCCGTCGCTTTCCATCTGGGTGAATAGCGCAGGCTCGGCGCCGTCGCTGACCACCAGGCCTTTTTCAAAGCGCAAATCTTCCAGCATCGTCCCTGAATTGCGCTCTTCAAGCGCCTGAAGAGCAAGGCCAATTTCCACATAGCCCGCGCCGGGAAAGACGGTGCTGCCCTGCACGACATGGTCATCGACCCAGGGCTGGCGCATCGGTGCGATCGTGGTGGTCCAGCCGTGCCCGGGGCCATTGGCGGCATTGCCCAGCAACGGGTGGGCCTCGCTGCCGATCCGGTCGATGCGGCCCGCGTCGCTTTCCTGCCAGATCACTTCGCGCTGCCAGGGATAGCGCGGCAAGGTGGTCAGACTGCCCGCCGGGATCAGCCGCGCCCAGTCGGGGGACATCCCGTGGCAATGCAATTGCGCCGCCATGTCAAGCAGTTGGGTCTGTTCGGGCTGCGCCCGGCGCAACGAGGCAAAGACCTCGGCGCGGCCGCCCGTCGCCAGAACGCATTCCTTGATCGCGGCACTCAGCACCGGGTGCGGGCCGATCTCGACAAAGCTGCGATAACCGTCATGGGCCAGCGCCTCGATGGTCTCGGCAAACAGCACCGGCTGGCGCACATTGCGATACCAATAGGCGCCGGAATGCGTCGCCCCGGCCACCGCGTCGCCGGTCACGGTGGAATACAGCGAAAGTTTCGGCGCCATTGGTTTCAGATCGGCCAGGCGGTTTTCGACCTCGTCCTTCAGCGGCGCCATCTGGGCGCTGTGATAGGCGATCTCGACCCGCAGGAAACGGTTGAACGCGCCTTGTTCGTCCAGATGATCGGCAATCGGCTGCAGCGCGGATTTTGCCCCGGCCAGCGTGACAGAGGTCGGCCCATTGATGGCGGCGATGGAAACGCCCGCATGGTCGGTGGCCAGCGCCTCGGCCTCTTCAAGGGTGACGCCGACGGCCAGCATCGTGCCTTGCCCGGCGGTCCTGGCCTGAGCCTGGCTGCGCACATAGGCCACGCGCATGGCCTCGGGCTTGCTCAGGCAACCGGCGGCATAGGCGGCGCCGACTTCGCCGACGCTGTGGCCCGCAACCGCACGCGGGGTGATGCCCCAGCTGAGCAGAAGATCGGTCAAAGCGATTTGAATCAAGGCGTTGGCAGGTTGGGCGATGCGGGTATCGGCCATGCGCGAGCTGTCTTCATCGCGCTGCATTTCCGCCAGAATCGACCAACCGGCAACCGCCTTGAACGCAGTGTCACAGGCATGGGCGGCCTCGGCAAAGACCTGTTCGTCGACCAGCAACTCGCGCCCCATGGCCCACCACTGCGGGCCCATGCCGGTGAAGATGAACACCGGGCCGTCCCGGTCGGCCTCGGTCGCGGCGGCGGCGGCGCGCCCGGATATGACCGCAGCATCGGGGCGTTTTTCGGCAAAGGCGCGCAGAGCCTCGGCAAGGGCCGCGCCATTGTCGCCACGCGCGACCAGGCGCAGATCATGTGCGGTGCGGCGCTGTGCGGCGGTGAAACAGATGTCGCGCAGGGCGGTGTCATCGGCGCCGGCCACCTGTTCGGCGACGGCGGCGGCAAGGCCTTGCAGCGCCTCGGGCGAGCGCGCCGACAGCGGCAGGATCAGCGGGCGCCGGCCGGGCGCGGGCGCGTTGAGCGCGGCAACCGGAACCGCGCTGGGGGCAACCGGCGTGTGGCGCTGCAACAGCACATGGCCGTTGGTACCGCCATAGCCGAACGAGTTCACCGCGGCCAGCATCGCGCCCGGCCCGGCCTGCAGCTCGGTTGTCGCGCGCGCCACTTGCAGGCCAAGATCGTCAAACGGGATTTCGGGGTTCAGCTGGTCTAGGTTGGCCTGGCCGGGCGCACGGCCTTCCTTTAGCACCAGAACCGCCTTGATCAGACCGGCGACGCCGGCGGCGGCCTCCAGATGGCCGATGCCGGATTTGACCGAGCCGATCACGCAAGGCTCAGCCCGCCCGCTGGCCGCACCGATGGTTTCGCCGATGGCGCGGCATTCGATCGGATCGCCCGCGGCGGTGCCGGTGCCATGCGCCTCGACATAGGCGATGTCGGAGGCATCGGTTTCGGTCTGGTCCATGACGCGCTGGATCAGACGCGCCTGTGCCGCCCCGTTGGGCAGCGAAATGCCGTTGGTGCGGCCATCCTGATTGACGCCGGTGCCCCTGATCAGGGCGTGGATCCGGTCGTCGTCGCGCAAGGCCGCGGACAGCGGTTTCAGCACCACCAGCCCCGCGCCTTCGCCGCGGCCGTAGCCGTTGGCGCGCGCATCGAAGGATTTGCAGCGCCCATCGGGCGCCAGAAACTGCCCGGCCCCCATGATCATCGGATATTCCGGGCGCAGCATGACGTTGACGCCACCGGCCAGCGCGATTTCGCATTCGCCGCGGTCGATTGCCTGCACCGCAGAGTGCAGCGCCACCAGCGAGGATGAACAGGCGGTATCTACGGTAATGCTGGGGCCATTCAGATCGAAAAGATAGCTGATCCGGTTGGCCAGGATCGCCATGGTCGAAGACGTGGCCGTGTGCGGATTGATCAGGCGGCGATTGTAGGGGCTCATCTGGGTGATCATGCCATCCAGCGTGAAACAGCCCAGAAACACGCCGGTTTCGCTGCCTGCCAGCGCGTCGTGGGCCAGACCCGCATCCTCCAGCGCTTCCCAGGTGACTTCCATCATCAGGCGCTGCTGCGGGTCGATCGTGGCGACCTCGCGCGCCGTGATGTTGAAGGCGCTGACATCCCAGCTCGTCGGATCCCAGCCGGTCAGAAAGCCGGCCTCGCGCACATAGGTCTTGCCGGGCTGGCCGGGGCGCGGATCATAGTGATCTTTCAGGCTCCAGCGGTTGGCGGGCACCTCGACGACGGCGTCCCTGGCACGGAACAGAAACTCGCGAAAGCTTTCGGGATCATTCGCGTCGCCGGGAAACCGGCAGCCGATTCCGACGATCGCGATAGGTTCGCACAAAGCGCCGCGCGGAGAGGGGTGCGATTTATTCTTATGCATTCTCAGTCGTCCGTCAGCACTAAAATATATGTCCCGGCCCAGGACTTGCGGGTCGGATCCGGAGCCGCGGATATCTGCACTCCGGGCAGTGAGGCCCGCCCGAACCGTCGGAAAAACTCAGAGGCAGCCTGTCGGTCCCAACCAGCGGCACAGCCGCCAGTTGGCGTGGCCGTTTTGGCGTGATGCCAAGACCCATTCCGTCCCTCCGTCTGTCCCTCGGTGGCGGTTGCCCGCCCGTTCCGCCCCGGCGGATCGCGTGTTTGCGCCAATTTAGCCTATTTGTCTACACCAACAATACCGCCAGTCGCGACAACAAGTCAAAACTATCGATCGCTGAATCCGCATGTAATCTGTTGAAATGATTGGTGACCATCAGAGGTGTCGGCAACGGGCCGCTACGCCGCCGCCCGAAAACCGCGAAATGCCGCGCAGGTTACGACTTCTTTGGCGCAAAGATCGCAGGAGGATCGAGCCTGGTCCATCTGCTTCGGCAGGAAATTGCCGACACGCTGAATGGATACGCAAATCGATGGACGGCTGAAACTGAAGATCCTGGTGCTGGCTGGCCGAAAGGGCGGGGCTTGTCAGGGACCGTTTGTCGGGTACGTGCTGATTCCCGACCGCTTGCCGGCGAAAGAGCGGCGCCGATTGTCGCGGTTTTGACGCTTGTAAATCCACCGCGAGAGCATCACAACCCCAGCGCAAAACGAACCGTCAAAGGGTTGATCGCGATGCTGGATGCCGAAACTCTTGCAGATTTGCTGCTGGCGATTTTCGCGATCGCATTGGGTGGCACGCTGAAGGGAGCGACTGGCGCCGGGGCGCCGGTGGTGGCGGTTCCGGTACTGGCGATACTGTTCAGCGTCGAGTTGGCGGTGGTGATCTTCGTGGTGCCGAACCTGCTGACCAACATCTGGCAGGGCTGGCAGTACCGGGCCTACCGGCTGCCAGTGCGCTTTACCTGGGTCTATGCGGTCGGCGGCGGTCTGGGGGCTGTCTTTGGATCATACCTGCTGGCGATGGTTGCGCCCAAAGCGTTGCTGCTGTCGGTCGCTGGCGTCGTGATCGCCTATATTGCGTTTCGGCTGGCAAGGCCGGGATGGGCGCTGAAACAGGCGCGGGCTTTCGCGATCGTCTGGCCAGCGGGCATCGCGGCGGGCGTGTTGCAGGGCGCAACCGGCGTGTCGGCGCCGATTTCGGTGACGTTCCTGAACGCGATGCAACTGCCCAGGGTGGTGTTCATCGCCACGATCTCGGTGTTTTTCGCGGTGATGTCGCTGGTGCAGATCCCTGCGCTGATCTGGCTGGGGCTGCTGGACGTGACCCGGCTGTGGCTGGGGCTGGCGGCGGTGGTGCCGCTGCTGTTGTTCATGCCGGTGGGCAATTTTCTGGCTCAGCATGTCTCGCGGCAGGTGTTTGACCGGGTGATCCTGATCCTGCTGGCGCTGATCGCGACACGGCTGATCTGGCAGGCGCTGGGGTAAACCGGTGTTCGGGCACGCTCTGGCCCGCAAACCGTCAGGCGCGCGCGCACAGAGCGGTCATCCGCCGGTTCGTTTCTCAGAAAAGCCCGTTGTCGTTTTTGGAGTCCTCGGGCACGACCTGAAGCACGTCCCAATGCTCGACGATTTTTCCGGCGTCATCAAACCGGAAAATGTCGATGCCGGCATAGTCGTCGCTGCCGGGCCATATCTGGTGGCAGTGGAGAACGACGTAATTGTCCTCGGCGATGGCGCGTTTGAAATGTGTTGTCTTGCCGGGGTAGTCGCGGGCCATCCGTTCGAAATACTCGACGAACGCCGCCTTGCCATCCGCCACATGCGGATTGTGCTGGATGTATTCGGCGCCGGTGTATCTTTCAACGGCGTCGCGAGGCTGGCACTGGTTGAACATCAGGTCGTAGAACGCCAGCGCGTTGGCTTTGTTGGCTTCAGGGGTCGCTGTCATTTCAGTTTCCTTTCCGCTGACGGAAAATTTTCGAACGTCCGGATCACCGGCAAAACAACCGCCAGCCACAGAACGGGGCTTTCAGGCAAGGGCCGCCAGATGGCTGGCACAGCCCGCCAGCGCGGCGAAGTCGTCCTCGATCACCGACACTCCGAAATTCTGCATGAACCCGGCAAAGCGGCCCTTGTCGCGGAAAGAATCGGCAAACCCGAACCGGTCCAGATGCGGCGCGAAGG
>Ga0316207_10004642_pt1 | contig 11814 bp, 14 predicted proteins | sample 6weekpyrite_MG_FD_204943 | JGI IMG/M metagenome (GOLD analysis project Ga0316207, IMG submission 204943) | Microbial mat bacterial communities from mineral coupon in-situ incubated in ocean water Damariscotta River, Maine, United States -... | ecosystem: Environmental > Aquatic > Marine >...
TTTTAAACCATAATGCCAGACCTCTTATCAAAAGAGTGATGGGGTATTGGAATGTGGAAGATTATCTCTCATTTTTAGATGATGTAGATTATAAAACTGGAAAAAAGGAATATTAAAAAATGAGTACGCAAATGGAATTTATAGCAACAAACAAGGCTCCTGCAGCAATCGGTCCCTATTCGCAGGGAGTCAAAGTTAACGGTATGTTTTACAGTTCAGGACAGATAGCATTAACACCAGAAGGTGAGATGTTGGGAGACGACGTAGTTCTTCAAACAAAACAGGTCTTTGCAAATCTAAGAGCTGTTTTGGAAGAAGCAGGCTCATCATTAGATAGAGTCGTCAAAGTAATGGCCTTTGTAGCCGATATCAATGATTTTGCAACGGTCAATGAGATTTATGCCGAAGCATTCGGAGATCATAAACCGGCACGTTCGTTAGTGGCGGCAAAGACTCTGCCCAAAAATGCCTTGGTTGAGATAGAAGTCATTTCTCTTTGTGACTGACTTTTATAAAAATGGATAAACTCTAATTTATAAAACACTCTTTACTGCGGTTTTGAACTTGACGGTTGTCAAGTTCCCTCATTTTAGTGCCTTTACATCGCAACGCTTAATGGGTTTTTGGAGATGAAATGAATGACAATAAAGAAACAAAGACCCGAAAGAGAGTCCAATATAAAGCATTAGACAGTATGGATGTTTTTTATTCGTATAAACAGAGATAATCAAATGTCGAAAAGGAGGGATAGTATGAATATTAATGGAATGAAAATTTTATCGATAGATGAGAATTCAAATGACTTGTTATTGATTGAAGGCTATGCAAAGTCATTGTCTTTGGAAGTTAATAGCTTTCAAGACTCGAAGAAAGCTCTTTTGTCTTTACAAAGTATAGATTATGATTTAGTCCTTGTCGATTATGCGACTCCTAAAGCTAATGGTTTGGATTTTATAAGATCATTTAGACAGAACTACTCTAGAGACATTCCCATTATAATGTTGAATGAGCCTGGAAGTGAAACAGACCTGCAGGTAAAAGCATTGCACTTGGGCGCACATGACTTTTTAACCAAACCCCTGGACTCATCTCTTTTTCAAGCCAGAGTCTTTAATGCACTTAGACTGAAGAAGTCTCAATCACTTTTAGAAAATGAAACTTTATTGTTAGAGGATGAGGTTCAAAATGCTACCAAAGCATTCAAAGAAGGTGAACAAGAAGCATTGCAGGTATTGGGTAAAAGTGTTGGGTATAAAGATCATGGAGACGGTGGTCATACGCTGAGAATGGCACACTACTGTAAAGCCTTGGCTAAGGCTGCAGGCTTGAATGAAAAGCTTCAAAATATTATTTTTCATGCATCGCAGTTTTATGACTTGGGAAAACTAGGTATTTCAGATGAAATACTGCTTAAATCGGGAAAACTTGATGAAGACGAGTTCGAGACCATGAAGACTCACGCTCGCATAGGGTACGATATATTGAAATACTCCCAAAGCGAGTATTTAAAAGCAGGAGCGGTGATATCTTACAGTCATCATGAAAAGTTTGACGGCAGCGGCTACCCTATAGGTCTTTCGGGTGAGACGATTCCTCTGCCCGGTCGTATTGTTGCCGTGGCCGATGTATTTGATGCATTGACTTCGATCAGACCCTATAAGAAGGCATGGAGTATTGAAGATGCCTGCGCCTATCTTATAGAAGAAAAAGGCAAGCAGTTTGACCCAAGCCTTGTTGATCTGTTTATAGAAAACATAGAAGAGATGAAGTCAATAAAAAATCAATTTAAGGATACAGCGTAGTCAGGTATGCATCTTTTGTATATGTGTCGAGTACCATTAAGTCTTAAGAAGCTGAAGTTCATCAGTTTGGAGACAATTTTATAATAATGAATAAGGGGTAACATGATCTTTAGAGGGATGATTTTTCAGTATAACAGCGAGGAAGGCACCGGTCTTATCATGTTGTCTGACGGAGAGCAAAAAGAGTTTAGTACTAATGAGTGGATAGATGCCTCCAATGTTCCCAGGGTAGGCCTGGAGGTCTCTTATGAAAGCAGTGATAATCTAATAAAAATCAAAATGTTAAACGAGGCAGAGAAGCGTAAGATCTTGCTTGATGAAAAAAGAAGCAAAGAAGAAGATATTACGCGTTTTAGATCCATGCAAGAATTTCAAAGCTATTTTTCCAACAAGGGCTTTGAAGCTGTTAAAAACAGACAAGAAGATGCAGACGACAAGCTGACAATGGAAAAGTACTCAGATGGAAGTGTACACAGTGTTTCTATCATCTTCAAAAATGCTAAGCCGGAGATAACTGAAAAGAGTGTTCCCCTTTCTACAATAGAAGATCACATCAAATATTTTCAAGATATCGGTTACAGGCTTATCAATGATTCTGATGATGGTGCATCACGAAAGGTTATGCTACGAAGGTATGTGATGGATAAGCATGGAGAGATCATAGTTGAATACAGTGATTCAAAAGTCACCGTAACACAAACCATTAACGGTAAAAAGGTGAGTTGAACCAGTAAAATGCAATCTCTTTAGGAAACCTTAAAGCAAAACTCAGTATAATTCGCCAACTTTAACTCAGGGCATCACGAGTGTCCTGTCAAAGACTAAAAGAGTACTTTTGACTCTTGGTGTCGGAGAGGGTGAAACTCCTTCTCTTTACTGGCATAGGCCTGATTATCACCAATGTTTAACCTGGTTGGATTTTCCTTAGGGATATCTGTCTAGAGTTTTCTGAAAAGAAGTCACTCAGTGACTTTGTGATGATAGGCCTTACCTGCACTAAGCGTTTTTTGAGAACTCTAAATAATACAAGGAAAATTAATGTACGCAATTATCAAAAACGGTGGTAAACAGTACAAGGTTGAAGAAGGTGACATTCTTTTACTAGACAAAATGTCTCTTGAGCCTAAAGCTACTATCGAAATCAAAGAAGTTCTTGCTGTAAATGCGGGTGAACTTAAATTCGGTGCTCCATTTATAGATGGCGCTGTAGTTTCTGCTGAAGTTATCAACGAAGGTCGTGACAAGAAAGTTATCACGTTCAAAAAGCGTCGTCGTAAAGACTCTAAAGTTAAACGCGGTTTCCGTCGTGACTTTACTCGTGTTCGTATCACGAAAATTTCTGCTTAATTAGCAAATAATACTTAAAAGGACTCAACTATGGCACACAAAAAAGGTCAGGGTAGTACACAGAATAATAGAGATTCTGCGGGACGTCGTTTAGGCGTTAAGAAATATGGTGGTGAAACTGTACGTGCGGGTAACATTGTTATCCGTCAACGTGGAACAAAAGTTCACCCGGGTAAAAACATGGGAATGGGTAAAGATCATACTTTATTCGCACTTGTAGATGGTGTTGTTGTATTTGAACGTTACGACAAAAAACGTAAACAAGTAAGTATCATTCCAGCATAAGCTGGAAACGCCAAAGGAAGTCATTCCTTTGCCTACGTTAGCACTGGGTTTTCTTCAGCAGAAAACCCACGTCGGCATCAACGCCAGACTTCAAAATCTTCAGAAAAGATTTTTTCTTTTATACGTAATGAGAACTCTCTTAACATTCAATATTTAATAGTATACTTCCATTATCAATTTGTATAGTTTTAAGTATTTAAATTATTGAAAATAGTTAAGAAGAAATCACTTTCTTCTTGACTGTTTTCCATTTCTAAAGATACCTCAGAATAAGTCGGAAAATACTCCTGACTCTGAATAAAGTAGATAAAGGCATTATATGTTTGTAGATCGCGTAGAGATTAAAGTGTCATCAGGTAAAGGCGGCCCAGGTTGTGCATCATTTCGTAGAGAAAAGTTTGTTACTCAAGGTGGTCCAGAAGGCGGTGATGGCGGAAAAGGCGCGGATCTTGCATTTAGATGTGATAACAATACGCACACGCTTTCGCACTTTCGCGGTCGCCATCATGCAAAAGCCGATAATGGTGCCCCCGGCGGAACACATAACTGTACCGGTAAATCGGGTAAGACTCTTTTTGTCATTGTGCCTCCGGGGACACAGATTATAGATAAAGAGACCGGTGAGATCGTCTGTGACATGGTCAATCACGGGGATGAATTTGTTTATCTTCATGGAGGCAAAGGCGGTCTTGGAAACACACACTTTAAGTCTTCTACTAATCAAACGCCTACTTATGCTCAACCGGGATTGCCGGGCGAGACAAAAGACGTTATCTTAGACCTTAAACTTATGGCGGATGTGGGCCTTGTCGGTTTTCCAAATGTCGGAAAATCTACACTTATCTCTACTGTCTCCAATGCACGTCCGGAAATTGCAAATTATGAGTTTACGACATTGACGCCTAAATTAGGGCAGGTTGACATTGGTGATTATGACTCTTTTGTTATGGCGGATATTCCGGGGATTATTGGGGGTGCTTCAGAAGGGAAGGGACTGGGAACTCAGTTCCTTCAACATATTGAAAGAACAAAAACACTGCTGTTTATGATTGATCTTGCTTCATATCATGAGATGGAATACCAGTATGATACGCTTAGGGTTGAACTTGAAAACTATTCTAAGGTTCTTTCAACGCGTTCATACGCAATTGCACTGACACGTTCAGATGCGATGAGTCCTGAAGAAGCAGAGGCGAAATCTCTTGCTTTTATCAAGATGTTAGGTCTTAAAGCGGTAAATACCAACCGATATAGGTTTGATGATGACTTACCGTATTTTGAGCAGACTCCAGACGCTGCGGGTAGGTATGACCATGATCTTCCATTTGTTGTTGCACCGATCTCATCGGTTACACATAAAAATACTAAGGCTCTTTCTCAAGCGCTTTTCGATCTGGTGTCTCAACATCGATGAAACGCTTAGTCATTAAGGTTGGTTCAGCTGTATTGACTGAGCAAAATCATATTGCCAGAGAACGTATGCAGGCACTGGTAGACCTTATTGTTGAGTTACGTGAAAAGTATGAGGTCATCCTTGTCTCATCAGGTGCAGTAGCGGCAGGGTACACAGAACTTAAATTGGATAAAAGCATACTGGCTAACAAGCAAGCGTTGGCGTCGATAGGCCAGCCCTTACTTATGCACCGTTATAAAAAGAAATTTGAACGACATCATGTCATTACCTCTCAGGTCTTGGTTACGGCTACAAACTTTAACACACCAACGCAAGTGAGTAGAGCTGAAAATACAATTGACACGCTTCTAGGACATGGCATTTTACCTATTATTAATGAAAATGATGCGACCTCCGTTGATGAGTTGGTTTTAGGTGATAATGACCAGCTTTCTGCGTATACGGCCTTTTGTTTTAAGGCAGATCTGTTGGTGATTCTATCTGATATTGATGCCTACTATGATAAAGACCCAAGAGAACATTCTGAGGCGAAGGCATATAAAACGATCTCTTCTATAAAGCCAAGTGAACTGGAGATCGAAGTTAATCCGAATAACTCTTTTGCGACAGGGGGTATTGTAACGAAACTCAAGGCAGCCGATTTCTTGCTCAAAAGAGGTAAAAAGATGTTCCTGTCTTCGGGGTTTGACTTGGATGATGTGAAAAGCTTTTTACTTGAGGGCACACATAAGGGAGGAACACTTTTTAAATGATAAATATTATATATATGGGGACACCCGACTATGCTTCGACAATCTTAGAAAGACTTGTAGCCGATGAAGCGGTCAATGTCTTGTCTGTTTATACTCAGCCGGATAAGCCTGTTGGGCGAAAAAAGGTATTAACTGCTCCTCCAGTAAAAGATGTAGCACAGGAAAACAATATAGAAATACATCAGCCTTTTAACCTTCGTTCACCTGAAACAGAAGAGGAGATAAGGTCTTTAAACCCTGATTATATTGTGGTAGCAGCGTATGGACAGATACTGCCTAAAAATATTTTAGATCTAGCTCCTTGCATCAACTTGCATGCCTCTGTTCTTCCTCAATACCGAGGAGCGAGTCCTATTCAACAGTCTCTAATACATGGAGACAAAGAAACAGGTGTTACCGCTATGCTTATGGATGTTGGTTTGGATACGGGTGATATCTTGAAAATCTCAAAAGTAGCTATCCCTGAAAACATGATGGTAGAAGAACTGTTTGATATCTTGACAGATTGCGCAGCAGACCTGACTCTTGATGTTTTGAAGAACTTTGAGAGTCTCTCTGCTGTAAAACAAGATGATGGAGCATCAACGCACTGTTCCAAAATATCTAAAGAAAACGGTCTGGTGACCTTTGATGATGCTCAAAAACTTTACAATCTATACAGAGCTTACACACCGTGGCCGGGTGTGTACCTAGAAAGCGGACTGAAGCTAAAAGAGATTGCTTTAGAATCCATTGCGGGTAAACATAATGCCGGTGAAGTCTTGGAAGTGGGTAAAAACTTTTTAATTGTTGGGTGCGAAAAAGGTTCTTTGCGTGTTTTACGTGTACAGCCACCTTCTAAAAAAGAGATGGATATACAATCTTACTTAAACGGTAAAAGACTAGAACGTGCAGATACTCTGGTTTGATGAGTTAGGATCAACGCAAAGTTATTTAAAAGAGAAGCTCTCTACCGGTGAGCTCTCTTCTCCTGTAGCGATAGTTGCAGGTAGACAAACGGAAGGTATCGCTTCAAGGGGAAATTCTTGGATCGGTTTGGAAGGAAACCTCTTTTTCTCTTTTTGTATCTCCAGAGACCTGCTTCCAAGTGACCTGTCCTTGGAATCTTCTTCTATTTATTTTTCTTATATATTAAAAGAGTGTTTAAAAGAAGAGGGGTCAGAGCTTTGGCTTAAGTGGCCAAACGATTTTTACATACTAAATACAAAAATTGGAGGCACGATTACCTTTTTAAGAGATAATGATCTTATCTGTGGAATAGGCTTGAACTTGTGCAGATCCCCTGAGGGCTTTGCCCATTTGGATATTGAGATAGATAAAAAAGAATTATTAGACAGATTTTTTAAAAAGATTGAAAAAAAACCATCATGGAAGCAAATATTTAGTAAGTTCGAGGTAGAATTTGAACGAAGTAAAAAGTATCATACACATTATGAGAATAACAAAATTTCACTGGAGAAAGCTTTTTTAAATAAAGATGGCTCTTTAAACGTCAATGGACAAAGGATATACAGCTTAAGATGAGTGAAGTAATTTCAATAGCAAATCAAAAGGGTGGTGTAGGAAAGACTACGACAGCCGTAAACTTGGCAGCATCTTTAGCCGTAGCGGAAAAAAAAGTCCTGCTTATTGACGCAGATCCGCAAGCCAATGCAACGACATCACTCGGGTACCATAGAAATGATTATGAATATAATATCTATCATGTACTAATCGGCACAAAAAAACTAGAAGACATCATCTTAAAGACTTCTCTGCCAACGCTTTCTCTTGCTCCTTCAAATATTGGTCTGGTCGGCGTTGAAAAAGAATTCTATGATGCGAAAAACTCCAAGGGTCGTGAACTTATCTTAAAAAAAGCAATTGACAAAGTCGTTAAAGGCTATGACTATATAATTATTGATTCACCTCCGGCGCTTGGGCCAATGACGATCAATGCCCTTTCGGCTTCAAACTCGGTTATCATCCCTATACAATGTGAGTTTTTTGCACTTGAAGGTCTTGCTCAGTTGCTTAATACCGTTCGTTTGATCCGTAAGACGATCAATCCTAAGCTATCGATCAAGGGCTTTTTGCCAACCATGTTTACAGCGCAAAACAATCTCTCTAAGCAGGTTTTTTCTGATCTGACTCAGCATTTTGAAAGTAAGCTTTTTAAAGATCTGAAAAAAGATGATTATATTGTGATCCCTCGTAACGTAAAACTTGCAGAATCTCCTTCTTTTGGGAAACCGGCGATTTTATATGATGTGAAATCATCGGGTTCTATTGCGTATCAAGAATTAGCTAACGCTATTTTGGCAGGTTAGTATATGGGTGGCAAGACACAAGCTTTAGGCCGTGGCCTTGGTGAACTTCTGGGTGAGATTGAAGAAGCTTATGATAATGAGGTGTCGCCTTCAAAATCACTTTTAGAGATTCCCCTCTCAAATATAAAAGTCAACCCCTATCAGCCGCGTAAGCATTTTGATGAAAAAGCACTTTCTGAGTTAAGCGAGTCTATTAAACAACATGGTCTTTTACAGCCAATCGTTGTTGTTGAGCAGATGGACGAATATGTCTTGATTGCGGGAGAACGTCGTTTTCGCGCCAGCAAAATGGCAAAGAGTAAGACGATTAAAGCCGTTGTCGTCTCTGCGACAAGCGAGCAGATGCGTGAACTTGCACTTATTGAAAATATTCAGCGTGAAGAACTCAATGCGATGGAACTTGCTAAGTCTTATGAAGAGTTGATAGAAATACATGAAATTACACAAGAAGAACTTTCTGCCCTTATACATAAGTCTCGCTCTTCTATAGCAAATACACTTCGACTGCTTCAGCTTTCACCCAAGGCGCAAAAAGCAATTGTAGATAAAACGATATCTGCCGGACATGCCAAGGTGATGGTCAGTCTTTCGGCTAAAGACCAAAATGTTTTAGTTGATTCTATCATCGGACAAAAACTTTCCGTTAGGGAAGTAGAAAAAATGGTTAAGCAGTACAAAGGCCATATGCCTGAAACGAAAACAAAAAAACCATCAAAGTCTTCTTCTTTAGACATGTCGACTTTAAAAGATGTTCTTGATGAACATCTTATCAACTATGATATCAAAGATAATAAAATATCTTTTTCTTTCTCTAACGAGGAAGAAATTGCAACATTTTCAAAATTCTTTTCATAATTCTCCCAAACTTTAACTACGCTTCAATTAACACAGAGTATAATCACACAAAATTTTGAAGTATTTTGGCCAAAAATGTTGTAAGGTTTTCTTTGACTTTGTTAAAAGTTAGTGAAAACCTTATAACATATTTGGTGTTTTAACTTGGGAGGTAAGATGTTAGATATCAATCCGTTACTACTAGGCCTAACTCTAGTTGTTTTCTTGGTTCTTATCGCGCTTCTGAACTCTTGGCTTTACAACCCTTTACTTGCATACATGCAAAAACGTGATGATGATATTAAGAAAGACCTTTCTGAGGTTGGATCTAATGATGATGAAATCGCCGCTTTACATGCGCAAGCAGATAAAATCGTCTCTGATGCTAAAGCGGAAGCTATGGCACTTAGAGAGAAGGTAGTTAATGAGGCTAAAGAACTTTCAGAAAGCAAAATTGAAGCTAAAAGAGCTGAGCTAGCAGAGAAATTTGCTGCGTTCACTGCATCGCTAAACGAAGAGAAAGACTCTCTGAACAACGCACTGTTGTCAGAAGTTCCTCTTTTCAAAGAAGCGATCAAAGCTAAAATTAGCAAGATATAAGGATCTGAACGTATGAAACACATATTTATAATGGCAATGATTGCAGCGGCAACGTTTGCATCAGAGCATGCAGAAATGGTAGAGGTTGAAACTGATATTGTTCAAAGATCAGTCAACTTCTTAATCTTTGCTGGTATTGTTTATTACCTTATTGCTGAACCTGTAAAAGGGTTTTTTACAGGTCGTACTCAAGAGATCGCAGATGAACTTGAAAAGGTTCAAGACCGTCTTAAAGAGTCCAAAGCAGCAAAAGAAACAGCCAATGCTAAGATCGATGAGGCAAAAACACTTGCTGAAGAGATCATGAGCAGCTGTAAAAAAGAGAATGTGATTATTAATGAGAAGATGGCTGCACAGCTTGAGTTTGATTTAACTAATCTTGAAAAACAGCAAAATGACATCATGGGCCTTGAAAAACGCCAAATGGTTCGTGATCTTGTTGAAGAAGTTCTTTCAGATGCATTAACCCAAGATACTTCGGTTCTTGATAAAAGTGTATTTGCAGAGATCATCTCGAAGAAGGTGGCATAATGGCAGCTTTAGTCGCAAAGCGTTATGTGAGCGCGCTTCTTGATGGAGAAAATGCAGAAGGTATGGCAACTTTACTGGCTGTATTTGAAGTATTGAACTCTCAGTTTGAAAGTGAAAAGTTTGTTGACTTTATCTCTTCTCCTAGTATTGCTTCATCTGCAAAAGAAGAAATTCTTCTTGCAGGCGTTGCTGGACTTAAGAGTGAAAAAATCAATAACTTTTTAAGACTTCTAGCAGAGAAAAATCGTTTTGAACTTATCCCGGCAATTGCTAGCCAGCTTTCTAAAGAGGTAGCAATAGTGAATAATGCTTATACAGGAAGTGTCTTCTCTGATGTAGATATGGATGCTAAAACTGTTGAGTCATTATCTGCAGGTTTAAGTAAGAAAATTGATGCAAATATCTCTTTGACGTTTGTAAAGACAGATTTTGACGGCATTAAAGTAGAAGTAGAAGATCTGGGTATTGAATTGAACTTTTCTAAAGAGAGAATCAATTCTTCACTTATTAATCACATACTAAAAGCAATTTAAGAAAGGAGACAATAGTGGTAGCAAAAATACAAGCAGACGAAATTTCATCAATTATCAAAGAACGTATTGATAACTTTGAATTAAACGTTGATATTAATGAAACTGGTAAGATCATCTCAATCTCAGATGGTATTGCAAAAGTTCACGGCCTTAAGAACGTAATGGCAGGTGAAATGGTAGAGTTCGAAAACGGAGCTCAAGGACTAGCAATGAACTTGGAGGAGGCGGCAGTTGGTGTCGTAATCCTTGGTACATCTGATGGCCTTCGTGAAGGTACTACGGCTAAACGTCTTGGTAAGCTTCTGCGTGTACCTGTTGGTGACGCTCTTCTTGGACGTGTTGTTAATGCAATGGGTGAGCCTATTGACGGTAAGGGACCGATTGAGACTACTGAAACACGTTTCGTAGAAGAAAAAGCTCCTGGGATCATGGAACGTAAATCGGTTCATGAGCCACTTGCAACAGGTATCAAAGCAATCGATGCTCTAGTGCCAATCGGTCGTGGTCAACGTGAACTTATCATTGGTGACCGCCAAACGGGTAAGACAACTGTTGCTCTTGATGCTATTATCAACCAAAAAGGTAATGGTGTTGTATGTATCTACGTTGCAATCGGTCAAAAGCAGTCTACGGTTGCACAGATCGTTCGTAAACTAGAAGATCATGGCGCTATGGAGTATACGATCATCGTATCTGCAACAGCTGCTGAATCTGCTGCACTTCAATTTCTTGCACCATATACTGGTGTTTGTATGGGTGAATACTTCCGTGACAATGCACGTCATGGTCTTATCGTCTATGATGATCTTTCTAAGCACGCGGTTGCATACCGTGAAATGTCTCTTATCCTTCGTCGTCCTCCGGGCCGTGAAGCATACCCAGGTGATGTTTTCTATCTACACTCTCGTTTACTTGAGCGTGCTGCGAAACTTAATGATGAGTTAGGTGCCGGTTCTTTAACGGCACTTCCAATCATTGAAACTCAAGAAGGTGATGTTGCGGCGTATATCCCGACAAATGTTATCTCAATTACGGATGGTCAGATCTTCCTTGAGACAGACCTTTTCAATTCAGGTATCCGTCCGGCGATTAACGTTGGTCTTTCGGTATCTCGTGTTGGTGGTGCTGCTCAGATTAAAGCGACTAAGCAAGTTGCCGGTACTTTACGTCTTGATCTTGCATCTTTCCGTGAACTTCAAGCATTTGCTCAATTCGCATCTGACCTTGATGAAGTTTCTCGTAATCAACTAGAGCGTGGTCAAAGAATGGTAGAGGTTCTTAAGCAACCGGCATTCTCTCCACTATCTGCCGAAAAGCAAGCCCTTATTATCTTCGCTGGTAATGAAGGTTTCCTTGATGATTTCGATCCGTCGAATGTTGTTCGTTTTGAAGCTGAGCTTTATCCAT
>Ga0316207_10004643_pt1 | contig 11814 bp, 8 predicted proteins | sample 6weekpyrite_MG_FD_204943 | JGI IMG/M metagenome (GOLD analysis project Ga0316207, IMG submission 204943) | Microbial mat bacterial communities from mineral coupon in-situ incubated in ocean water Damariscotta River, Maine, United States -... | ecosystem: Environmental > Aquatic > Marine >...
ATACCCATAATAAAGAAAAGATGTACTGTACGAAAAACAAGGGCACCTGCGCCTATTATCAGCCAGAGAATCGCTGTATTGTTTACAAAACTCCAGATATCCTGATGAGCATCAAACAAACCAAATACAGTTGGATATAGATATAATGCAACAGGTGCACTTACCCAAATAGATAATAAAATAACCTTACGTTGCAGGTTATAACCAACTTTGATGCTTTCTTTGTAATCATGACTAGCCTCATTAACCTGATCATAGGTTTTAGGTTCAAACACAAAGTGTCCAACCTGGCGAAATACCATAGCCAATAACCAACCTATCATGACAGCTGCAACTGGATTAATAAAAAGCAAAACATAACTGGCTAAAAAACAACATGCACTTAAAAAATGAAGAAACTGGTTTACTCGATTATGATGATAATAACGATGATCATCCCAGCGTTGTTGATGTAATTCTTCTAAAAATTTCATATTTAACTCCTTAAATTAGATAAACAAGAGGCACTAATTATGCTCTTATTATAAATAATTGAATCTTGATTAATGGTTAAGTAAATGCTCACCTAATAAAGGTTGCCCCATATTAACGCGAACACCAGTATGTATGCCTTCACATAAAATAAAATTAGAGGTAGAAAAAAGAATGATGGTTGAACCGTGTTGAAAATATCCCATTTCATCACCTTTTTTATACTCAACATCACATTTTATTATATTAGGTCCCTTATATTTTAAATCCAGATTTTCCTGCAGGCAGTTAAATTTCATACTCGCAACTAATATTGCGGCGACAGGAACCAGGGTTATACTTTTTTCCTGGGATTCTGTAACAAGTTCAACAACCGCACGTTCATTTTTACAATAAAGCTTTTCCACGCGCTTTAATGCTACTGGATTAACATTCCAGGTATCACCAGAAATATATGTAATTTTTTTAACTCCACAATCAACTGGAGCATGAAAACGATGATACATACTCGATTTAAGTCGTAGCGTTACAAAATATCCATTACGGTATTTTTCCTGCAGATCAACATCAGGTATCAGGTCACTTAATTCATAAGGAAAGCCTTTGGCCTGATAAACAGTTGTATCCTGTATTTTTCCACATGCTCCAACAATAGCATCACATGGGCTAATCACAATTTCGTCTCTATTGTCTATATTGCGAGACCCTTCTTTTAATTCCCTGGTAAAGCAGTCACGTAAACTTTTGTACTTATCAGACTTTGCTTCACCCAAATCCAGGTCATCAGCAAAAATCTTCCAGATAAATAATGATAATTTAGTCAGAAAAACACTTTCAATACTGCTATACCATCCCATTAACCTTGTCAGGAGTCGACGAGGAATACGGTTTGTAAGTAAAAAATTCAGCTGTTCCTGTTGTGTTAACGAGCGGATTAACTTTGTTGTCATAATTACGCTACTGATCTCTGTTCTAGTTTAACGACAGGCACGCTAAGCCCCATATCTTCTATGAATTTATTCATGATTGGCTCTGCCTGATATTCATCAGCCCTGAGTAACGCATTTTGTTTCATTGAAACCTGTTTTGATTCGTTTGAAAAATAACTCACTATTTTTTGACTCATCTGCTCAATATTATCAACCAGATACCCATTGATATCATTCTTGATAATATCTTTAGGTCCTTTATGGTTATAAGCAACAACTGGCATACCATAAACAAATGACTCAAGTATTACATTTCCAAAAGTGTCGAAACGAGAGGGAAATATGAACAGATCAAGACTCATGTAAAATTGTGCAATTCGTTTCTTATCAACCCAGCCAAGGAACAATGCCTCTGGTATCTGCTCTTTAAGTTCTTTCTCAGCGGGGCCGGATCCGGCAATTACAATTTTTAAATCTGGTATTGAGTTTCTTGCCTGTTTTAGAATCTCTGGCAAATCAAAAATTCCTTTTTCTTTACTCAGCCGACAGGCAATAAATAATACGGGTGTATCTTTATTTGCATCGGGAAAAAGTTCAGCTTTATTGATAGCTTGCACAGACAGATCACGTGCTTGTGTGTGATGCGCTGTAAGTAAAACCTTACCTGTATCCAGATTCATTTCATGCCCGGTCAACCAGTTTCGATGATCACTATTAAGTACAAAAAGACCACTATATTGTTTATAAAAAACACGTAAAGCCCGTCTTACTCGGTCCCTTTCGTGTTTTGTTAAATCAGTTGTATGTTTAATAAAATCAAGCCAGTCAGTATGCATAAAAAAGTAGCTAGGTACATTAAACATATGTTTAATAAAAAGCGAAACCAAAGCCATAGGGCCTTCAGTAGAGCATACAATGCGGTCATAACCTCCTTCATAAAAAACCCTGGCTATCTCCATCAAGTCAGGAATTCTAAATTCCTGCTCCCCAAATTCAACCATGGTAAAGCTGGTCAGTGGTCTAACCACATGCAGATGTGGCTCAGGTTCAGCATCTGGATGACAGATTAAAAAATCTACTGGATGGTCTGCGCGTTGAATTTCAACAAGTTTTCCAGATAAAGAGTTTGATACTCCGTTTTTGTCTCTAAGTGTATCTGTCAGGTATAAAGCACGTTTATGATGATGATTTCTTCCGATGTGGCTGGAAAAATCATTTAGGAACTTCCTGTTTTGATACAAAAGACGAGTACTTGCCAGGGATGAACCAGCAAGGATAATGCTAATCAAAACAGGGAAGGACAAGTGGTCTAGCAACTGATTAAAGTTAAAGTCACTCATATCTGAGTGCTTATTATTAACGCCAAAAAAAAGCGCAGTGATCTGACTGGGTATTTCAAATTTTCGTGTAATTTCTTCCGTTGAAAATGATTTTAATCTATTATCTTTAGAGACAACCGAAGTTTCCTTCAAGCGTTTTATCATTAACAAACTCAATTTATTAAACATTTCCGCAATAGATCTATTAACAGTTTCTACAAACACTTCAGGAGACTCATGTTTACTATCGGCAATTTTCTCTAGATACTCAATGCAAAATTTATAGTCCCTGGATATTTTCCATTTCACAAGCTTGTTCGGTTTTTTACCCTTTAGTGCATCATGAATGAAATTAAAGAATTTTTTTGTGTTCTTATGTTTTTTCATTTCAAGAAGTAGATTACTGATTACAAAACAGGATACCTTGTCAACTACTTCACCTCGATGGAATAAAATACGTAACAGCCCCGGGTCTTCAATCTTTGTAGCAATTTGTGAAAAGTAATCTAGTAATGCAATATTCAGTTTTTGATTTTCAGCAACATGACCAAATGGTGCTACATGACCTTCGCGTAAAGCTTCTAGCGCCAATTCAGAAGGTTTAGAGGCTTTCAATCTCTCTTTAAGATCAGGAACACAAAGGTATGAACCACATTCTCCTGCAAATATACCCATATGATCATCTGATCCACCTGTTAATATTTTGGGTCTGGCTGGATCCACACCAAAATCGACAGGATTAAGATCATGTTTTTCTGCATATCTATATATTTTTTCTGCTGTTAAACTCCGCGCCCAGTTCAATGTAAGCACACTTTGCCAGAGATCTCTTTGTCCATTCATTACCTCAAAACGTTGAAACATGACAGCCAGTTTTTCGAATAATGACAAATCAATTTTTTCATTACGAGTATAAAAATAAAGGGGGTGCGGTAAAATAACAGGTATATCTTGTTGTGTTGTATAACGTAGAAAATCATAAATATTCTTACGCTTTACATTTAAAACATCCTCCTGCTCCTGAGTAAATCCATAAGCCAGAACATGAACAAACAATTCATACTCTGGAAAATAACAAGTGAATTCTGCAGCTACGAGAACATCATATCCCGCTTCTAGCAAAGACCAGCATGAACGGGCATTATTATGGTTTGTGACTGTAATAACATCACAGCCATTTTTTTTCAGTCGTTTAACCAGTTTTTTTGTTTTCAGCCAAGTTTCAGGAAGACCTAATATACGTCCCCAGAGCTCATCTGGTACATCACTGTTTAGATCATGACAATGAAGGTCAATTTTAAGACAGTCTTCCGGGGAAAACATTTTTTTTTCATTATCAAGGTATTGATTGAACTCCATATTAAGTGACTTACGAAATTCACTAGCGACAGAATTATTTTTTAAATGCAACATATTCAGCGTGCCTCATTTATAGGTTTATCCGTATAATCAGCTAATGATTTTCGCTTTATTTTTCCAATAAACGGAAATCGTGAAACTATCATTTCCCTGAGCATCTGGCGTTTTATAGATTTATTACTAAGATGGGGTGCCTGCCACCACCAGCCATCATTTTTCATTTTATTGACTGCACGAACAAACGACTCAATGACTTCATTAAAATCTTCATCTGAAAAATTAAAACTCATAATCATCCGACCACTACCAATCCAGCTCAAATCAAGCCCTTCTGCGCGCAAATAAAACTGTAACATCCAGTTATATCGACCTGGAAGTGAGTAAAGGACAGTTAGTACTGAGTGCATATTGGCTACATAAACCGGCAGATCTTCTTCAACCAGACGGTGATTAAGTTGTGCAACACGCTTATTCCATAGCTCATCAGCCTGTTGGTAGATCAACTGATATTCAGGCTCTTCAATTCTTTTAAGAAATTCATTCATTGAACCCATAACATATGGATGTGAATTAAAAGTACCTCGGGCAAAGGAAATATTAACGGGTGAATCATCTTGAAATCGCTTCATCAACTTGTGACGTCCACATACCACACCAATTGGTAAGCCACCACCTAGTGTTTTCCCATAAGTCACCATATCTGCCTTAATACCAAAATATTCCTGCGCTCCACGATAGGCCAGGCGAAAACCGGTAAATACCTCATCAAAGATAAGAACGATATTTTTACGTGTACACACATCCCTGACCTGTTCTAACCAACGAGTATGGGAATCGCGATCATAATTTGTTGATCGATCACTGCTGATTAATGTTGCGTCACTGGGTGCATCAGAGTTTGGGTGAAATGCCTGTAATGGATTAACTAGAACGCAGGCTATATCATGGCGAGTTTCTAAAACTTTGAGCGTAATATCACTGCGATCTCTCAAGGTATAGACATCACTAGTTTTTCTTTGATTGCCAATACCAGGTTGTACGCCATCCCACCAACCGTGATAAGCACCGCAAAAACGTACCAGATGTGTCTTACCAGTATGATAACGAGCCAATCGTACCGCCTGCATTACAGCTTCTGTACCAGACATATGAAATGAAACTTCATCCAAGCCGGAAATTGATTTCAATTTCTCAACATTTTCGCGAATTAATGGATGGTAAGGTCCAAGAACAGGGCCTAAATTCTTAACCTTAGAAAACCCTTTATCCATACATTCCTTATAAAAATCATAACCAAAAACATTTACACCGTAGGACCCTGAAAGATCATATCTCCAGTTATTATCAATGTCTTTTATCTTTACCCCTTTTGTTTCATCGACTATTAGTCCGGTTTTTAATTCACTCATTAAGTGATTTCGAAATGGAAAAGGGACGCGGTAAGCACTTGTAAAATGCACATCGGAGATACTATCATCAAGTGAAGCACTAAATTTATTTGAATCTGGAGTACTTTTTCTGCTTTGATCTACAAGTGATGTAAGTCCATTTTTACGTTTAACAACTATCTCCTGAGGTGCACCATCGCTGCAGTAAAAGCTACTATCATCATACTCAAAATATGGAACTAGTCTGGCAAAACGTCGCGACCACTTTGAATGGCCACGAAGTGAAGGATGCTTGGCACGTGAAAGCCGAAATCGTATAAATATCTTTCTAAGTAGATAAATTATAAATACTGAAGATAATGAATAAGTTATAATTGATTCTGTCATATGATGCACATAACACTATTTTTATAATGAATATGCGCATTAAAGGGTAATCACATTACAGTTTTTTGATAATAATATGACAAAATAATTACATTTCCATAAGTTAGTTTTTATAGAATTGTAAGATGAACTACAGAATCAGGAAATGAAATAATGGTATTGGGTATACCTGTATCAGTTGACCAGGTCATTTATAGTCCGACTCATCTAAACACTCTAAACCTCAATGACGAATATATTGAGCTAAATGAATTGAATTAAAATGCATGTCGAGTACCAAATGTAAACTGGTAATTGTCATCTGCTAAACCATAACCAATATCAAATCTTAAATCGACTTTTACAAATGACCTTATTTTCCAACGTATACCAGCCCCTATTCCAATATGTAATGGATTATCATTAATATCCTTTATGTTTTCATATGTATTTCCGACATCGATGAATCCAAGGTAGCGTAGTGTAGGAAAAGATCTTAATGGAGTCATATACTCCATGTTAAGTAATAACATAGCATTTCCCTGATAGCTATCTTTGTCATAGCCTCTTAAATCATTACGAAAATCCAGCCTGAATGCTTTATCACCTAATATATCATCGCTTGAATATCCCAGTTGTGTCTGAATATTCAGATTATCACCCGGTCTATTTTTAAAAGTATAGTAGCTACGATAAAATAATATATTTTTAATATATTCCGACTCGCTACCAAATGCACTATCAGATGCTTCAAAGTCAAAACCAAAATGTTTACCCTTTCGGTTATAAGAAAATTTATGTACTTTTTTATAACCCCAACTAAACGTCATAAAGTTAGAAGTAACATCATCTATAAATTTACCCGATAAGGTTTCGTGAGCCCTCTGATGCAGGCCAAAACCTATACTTGTGTATTCACCATTTTTATGGTGTAAATCGTTATGCCATTTAAAGAGGCTCATCTGTAAACTATCATCTAAGTTATTTTGAAAATTAAAATCAGAGGATTGTGTAACTGAGTTCTCGCTTATTAATGATAAATTTAAAGAATAGTCACTATTAATTATATTTTTATAGTTATACCTGAACCTTGTTCTATACTCCTGTATACCCTCTTCTTCCCCTTTATTTTCATATAACAGTTTCAGCTTATGATCTAAACCAAAAACATTATCCCATCTCAGCTGTATACCAACACCTAATTTATTATCCCTTAATTTCAATCGTGGAATTACTAGCAAGTATATTTTTTCTTCAACATGAATCACTAATTCTGAAAATAAATTATCCGGATAACGATTGTCGTAAGATTCAGAAATATAATAAGTTACTGCAGTGAAAAGATCTAAATCTATAATACCTTGTATTGATTCCTGTATTTTTCCATAATCAATAGTATCACCTACACCAATATACATTTCACGAAGTAAGACTGATTCCTGAGTTATATCATTCCCACTAAAACGAATTGAATCAATCTGAGAATTTGCATTTGTATTAGTAACCAAAAACAATAGAAACAGTAACAACTTATAATTATAATCATTAAATATTGGAAAAATAGCGTATCTATTATATTTATTCATAACAACATAACCACGTAAATAAATATCCCCAGTCGCTAAAGCTATCTATGCCAATAAAGTAGAAATAATTCATATACCATATAACTGATAAATGAATTTAAGATTCCCCTATTAGCAATGGCAGCGAATTTTTAGCCATATTGAATGTACGGCAGACTGAGAATATATCTAAGTCTTTATCGTATGATTTTGTTGATACATCCATCAGCCCCAGAACAGAATGCACAAGATTATCCTGAGAATATTTTTTATTGCTATTTCTTACAAGACATTCATAGTCTATATATTTTTCATCTTTAATATTCTCTGACAACCAGACAATGAATGGCACATGTGTTTGTTCTTGTGGTGCCATAAAATAGGGTAAACCGTGTAGATACACACCTTGCTCACCCAATGATTCGCCATGATCTGACATATATACCAGTGCAGTATTATATTTTTCAGAGTGTGACTTTAAAAACTCAATAACTTTTGATAAGAAATAGTCACTATAAAGAATAGTATTATCATAGGCATTAACAATTTCGTCCTGATTACACTTGTGCACTGATGACACATTACACTCGGGTGTAAATTTAGAAAATTGATCAGGGTATCTTTTATAATAAGCAGGCCCATGACTACCTTTTTGATGTAACACAATTACTGCATCATCTGTAATTTTATTTATATATTCATCTAGTTTATGTAACAAAATTTCATCATAACACTCTTCTTCATTGCATAGATCCTTCACCTGCAACTCCGTAAGGTCTTCAGTCTCAACTCTAGCGCACACGCCTTTACAACTCGAATTATTATCTCTCCATAAAACATCAAATCCCGCATGAGAAAGTCCATCCAGCAAATTTTCACGTGACTTGGCTTTTGAAACACTGAAATTATCATGTGTCAAATCTGAAAACATACATGGAACTGATTGCGCAGTAGCCGTACCACATGAAGATGTATCACTATAAGTAATTATGTCTTCATTTTTTAATTTTGGATTAGTCTCCCTTTTATAACCATTCAAACTAAAATTAGCAGCACGTGCCGTTTCACCTACAACGATTATAAGAACATCTTTCTTATTTTCCGAACCTGCATTAACATATTTTGCGGCATCACTAAATACGGGAACCAGGTCTCGTTTTTTATTAACTAACCCACTATTTATTTTTAAATATTTAACTAGTGAGGTAAGTGGAAACACAGGATTAACCAGAAATCGAAGTGATCTATTTTCCCTTAATACGAAAGCATATTCCTTTGATGACCACAACATGGATAAAGTAGTCACCAACAATAAAACAGAGAGTAACTTCATCCTTGAAATAAGCTCAGACTTAGCTGATTTATGATCTATTTTAATTAACCATATAAAAACAGATGGCAATATCCCAAACAACAAAACATGTAATATATTACTGGCGTTAATTAATTCTGATGCTTCTTTAATGTCTGTTTCGAATAAATTCTGAATCATTGTAACACTGAAAATAACATGCATATTATCGATGAAATACGCAATTATTGAGGACGAAATTAATACGATTATTGCTACCACCTTTATTAGCCTGACAAAACTGAATAGCGATAACAACAAAAGTGTAAGGACAACTAAAAATACAAAAAATGAACCCATAAACACAATATGTTTCACAGGGTTTTCACCTAATGCGCCCCACAAACCTGACCACAATGAACTATTATCTAGAATCACGACAAACAAAGACACCAGCAACAGTATCCTGTTCACACTCATTATTCTGTATTTATCAATATCTGTTAGAACCAACATTCGAAACCTCAAATCACTACGTTAACAATGAGGTTATATTACAAAGACTTATGTCAAAATCTGGTGAATTTAGCGGGTCAATGAAGTTAAACTTTAATTTAGTTTAATAGTTGTTAGTTTTTTTACTTATTTTATATGACTAAAAAAGAATGTTTCATATTTATATTTAATTGTATTGATAACATTATATGATCTGTATAAATACATTCGTATAGATATGTTACTAGAGATATTGAATTGAACTAATTTACAGGAAATTTACCATAAAGCATGCACCACCATTATCCCCATTGTAAGCACTAATTATCCATTTTTCCCTTTCACAAACACGTTTCACAATAGATAGTCCCAAGCCCTGATTGTGACGACTTCCAGGGGCAATAACTACTTCACTACCATTAATAAATTGCTTAATTACATCAGTCAAACCTTTACCAGAATCACAAACAACAAAGCCATCTCTTTGAAGAGTAATTGATATTTCACCTTGATCAGTATTTAGAATTGAATTTTTTACCAGATTCGTTAAAACTATAGAAAATAAAGCTGCGTTAATTGAAAGCTTATCCGAGCTTTCAGTTATGACTCTGAAATGAATATTTTTATCTTCTGAATATGTTCGAAGGTTCTCTATTACATTCTGTGCTAGTACAGTTAAGTCAAACTTATCTTCTTCACTTAAATTTTCTGCCTTTCCCCTTGCAAGCAATAAAAAAGTATTAATTAGCTCATTTACATTTTCAACTGCATCATCAATACGCTGGTATATTTCAATTTGTTGTTTATGGGTTGTTGATTGAAGTTTTAACAGATCCATACTGCTTGAGATAATCATCATAGGTGTTCTAAGCTCATGGCTAATATCACCAGTAAACCATTTTTCACGTTGCAAATAATGATTCAGCGTAAAAATATGCTCATATATAACTTTAACTAACAAGCCTATTTCATCATTAGGATAATCAAGCTTTATACTGTTAAAATTATCAACATTCAATATTGATACTTTTTCAGCTAAATTAACAACTGGCTTTATTATTTTATCGGCAAGAGACACGGAAAACAAAAACGACACCAGGGAAAAAAGCAACAGAATAAATAAAGCTAACATATTTATATTTGCTTCATTCTGCTCAAAATCAGTTTGATCTTTTATTAAGGTAAACTGTCTGTTACCAATTGTTTTATTTAAAACATGATACGCAGAGCCCATTTCCAGCACAACTTCGTGTCCTCCAGGACCGAGAGATTTTGCAAAATTCGGTACAACCTGCTGATCACTATTAAATATTTTTATATCTGCTGAAATTAATGGCTCTTTATTCTTATCTATTCCATCAATATATGCATCCAGATATTTAGACAAATGATCGTATAACAGCGACTCTTCTATATAGTCCACATATAAAACCAATGTGGTATATGCAAATACTGAAAAAAGTAACGTTTGAATTGTAAAAGCAATAACAATTCTGTTTTTTAAGGAAAAATTCGTTTTCATAACACCCTTATTCTATTTAATAGAATATCCAATACCTCGCATCGTATGAATTATTGATTTATTAAACGGAATATCAACTTTTTTCCTCAGCATATGTATTGTTGTTTTTAAAACATTACTTTCAGGTATTTCTTCACCCCAGATATAATGTTCAATACTTTCTTTTTTAACGACATTTGGTGCATTTCTCATGAGAATTTCCAGGAGCTTATATAGTGTAGGATTTAACTCTACATCCACGCCTTGCCTGATCACTGAATATGTTTCAGTATTAAAACTCAGATCCCCAACAGTGAGTATACTTTTTGCTATACCCGCTGTACGTTTATAGATCGCTTTTATTCTAGCTTCCAGTTCATCTAGTGAGAAAGGTTTAATTAAATAATCATCAGCACCTGAGTCAAATCCTTCCAGCCTGTCCTCTACACTATCTTTTGCGGTTAGCATAATGACCGGTGTATTATTATTACACTGACGCATAGTTTTACATATATCATAACCATTGGCTTCACCTGGCAGCATTATATCCAATACCACTACATCATACTGATTATTACCAATCAGATAGATTGCCGTCATACCATTATCAGCACAATCAACTGTATAGTTTTTACTTTCAAGAAATAAAGTCACATTCGCTAGAATTACCTTATTATCTTCAACAACAAGTACCCTTGGCATTCATTTTTCCTAAATTTTTTTCGTCTGTGTTCGATATAATCGTTTTTGATATGCCATTGTAGGCCATATAGAGTGTGCTAATGCTTTCTTTTCAAGGTCTTTATTCGCTGTGTTAACTGGTAATAATTCATTATTTATATAATTGTAATTTCTCGGTTTTTTACCCGGACTTAATATAACGACCTTTTCTTCTTCCATATAAGCCTGATTACCAGAATATTGCATGATAGCCCGTCCTGGAATAGATTCAATATCTTTACGTGTCATATCTATACCAATTGCAGGAATTTCAGCTTCAACTCCAATCAACGACAATAAAGTTGGTAACATATCTATCTGGCTCGATACTCGAGAAATAGTATTAGCTTCTATACCCTCACCTAAAATTAATGCGGGTATATGAAACCCTTCTATTGGCACCAGGTTCG
>Ga0316207_10004644_pt1 | contig 11812 bp, 12 predicted proteins | sample 6weekpyrite_MG_FD_204943 | JGI IMG/M metagenome (GOLD analysis project Ga0316207, IMG submission 204943) | Microbial mat bacterial communities from mineral coupon in-situ incubated in ocean water Damariscotta River, Maine, United States -... | ecosystem: Environmental > Aquatic > Marine >...
TCTATTTCCTGCGGGTGCAGTGTTTCCAGATAATTAAGCCAATCGGTCAGGGAGTTCTTGCTATCACATCTGCCCACTTGTAATGTGACGGTGGTTTTCATTCTAGTCAGGTTTAAGCAGATTCAGATTCTGCACTATCAGGCTCTTCTTTTTCGATTTGTGGTGCAGGTTGACGTGTTAACATCGATAACAACTGACTGATTCGATCACGCATGTCGCCACGTTTCACAATCATATCGATGACACCATGCTCTAGCAAAAACTCACTCCGCTGAAACCCTTCGGGTAACGTTTCACGTACGGTCTGTTCGATAACACGTGGGCCGGCAAAGCCAATGAGAGCTTTGGGTTCTGCAATATTGATATCACCCAGAGTTGCTAAACTGGCCGACACACCGCCCATAGTTGGATCGGTCATTACAGAAATAAATGGTATGCCTCGTTTAGACAGCTTCGCTAGCGCCGCACTGGTTTTAGCCATTTGCATTAACGAAAATAGTGCCTCCTGCATACGGGCACCACCACTGGCGGAGAAACAAACTAAGGGGATATCTTCAGCTAAACAGTATTCAGCCGCTCGACGAAAACGTTCGCCAACAACCGAGCCCATTGAGCCACCCATAAAGCGAAATTCAAATGCACAGGCAACCAATGCAATACCATTAACACGACCACTCATCACAACCAAGGCATCATTTTCATCGGTGCTTTTTTGTGCCGCAGAAATACGGTCTTTATATTTTTTACTATCTTTAAATTTGAGCGCATCAACAGGCTGTAATTCTGTACCCAATTCAAGACGTGGTTCATCATCGAGAAATGCTTCCAGGCGACGGCGCGCACCCACCCGCATATGGTGATCACACTTAGGACAGACATCCACGTTGCGTTCCAGCTCGGCGCGGTAGAGTACCGAATTACATGCCGTACACTTTGTCCACAAACCTTCCGGAACACTCTTGTGTTTCGAACTGTCTGTTCTTATCTTTGATGGAAGTAATTTCTCAAACCAACTCATAATATTCTATTGTTTTATTAATGTGTTATCTGGCTAAGTTAAGGTAGCGTTCTAATTATAGCTCAGTTCAGAGCAGCTTGCCTCTACTAGAGATTATAGGCTATCCAGAGCTTCGCGAATCTCGACCAAAATACTGCTAATTGCTGGAGAAACAGCCTCAGGATTATCTTGGTTCGCCTCTGCCTGACGGACCAAAACACTACCCACCACCACTGCATCGGCAACTGAACCAATTCTTTTGGCAGAATCTGCGTCCTTAATGCCAAAACCAACGCCAACCGGCAATTCAGTGTGACGGCGAATCGCTGTCATTTTGTCTGCTACCGCTGTTGTATCCAGTGTCGCTGCACCGGTTACGCCCTTAATTGATACGTAATAAACAAACCCACTCGCCGCCGAACAAAGTCGTTCAATACGTTCATCGGTAGTAGTCGGGGCAATCAGAAAAATAGGATCAAGTTGATGCTTTGCTAATTCAGCAGCAAATTCACTGCCCTCTTCTGGTGGCAAATCAACGGTCAGTGCTGCATCAACACCGGCACTGGCTGCTTGCTCTGCAAAATTGGCATAGCCCATCACTTCAATAGGGTTCAAATACCCCATTAATACGATCGGCGTGTCATTATCAACTTCGCGAAATTCTTTTACCATTGCAAACACATCATGCAAACTAATGTTGTGCAATAAAGCACGCTCGCTGGCTTTTTGAATAACAGGACCATCTGCCATCGGATCTGAAAACGGCACACCCAGTTCGATAATATCCGCACCGGCTTTAACCATGTCATGCATTAAAGGTACGGTGATGGATGCAATCGGATCACCTGCCGTAACATAAGGGATTAATGCTTTTCGCCCAGCTTCACGCAGCGATAAAAATTTTGCTTCTATACGACTCATAATTAAAACTCTATCCCGTCACATGCAGCAACCGTATGAATATCTTTATCACCACGGCCTGACAAATTAACAATAATGATTTCATCTTTTTTCATCGTTGGCGCAAGCTTGGTGACATAGGCTAAGGCATGGCTTGATTCCAGTGCCGGTAGGATACCTTCAATGCGCGTGACATCATGAAAACCCGTCAGCGCTTCTTCGTCATTAATAGCGACATACTCAGCACGCCCCACATCTTTTAACCATGCGTGTTCTGGCCCTACACCAGGATAATCCAGACCGGCTGATACCGAATGTGTTTCGATAATTTGCCCATTCCGGTCTTCCATTAAATACGTACGATTACCATGTAAAACACCAGGCTGACCCGCGCACAAGGGGGCTGCATGATTATTTGTATCTATTCCATCGCCGGCAGCCTCAACACCGTAAATTTTTACATCGGGATCATTTAAGAATGGGTAGAACAAACCAATGGCATTTGAACCACCACCGACACAAGCGACTAAGGCATCAGGTAAACGCCCTGCTTGTTGTTGAATTTGTTCGCGTGCTTCACGGCCAATAACCGCCTGAAAATCGCGCACCATTGCAGGGTAAGGGTGAGGTCCGGCAACCGTGCCAATAATATAGAAGGTATCATCAACATTGGTTACCCAGTCACGCATCGCTTCATTCAATGCATCTTTGAGTGTCGCCGACCCAGATTCAACCGGTACCACTTTTGCACCCAACAACTTCATTCGATAGACGTTTAAGGCCTGACGCTGAATATCTTCTGCGCCCATGTAAACAACACATTCCATACCAAAACGAGCCGCGACCGTTGCCGTTGCTACGCCATGTTGCCCAGCGCCCGTTTCTGCAATAACACGTTTCTTGCCCATACGCTTTGCTAACAGGGCTTGTCCGATGGTGTTATTAATTTTATGTGCGCCGGTGTGATTAAGATCTTCACGCTTTAAATAAATCTGTGCGCCACCTAGTTTCTCAGTCCAGCTTTTTGCAAAATACAAGGGTGAGGGGCGGCCAACGTAATGTTTCAGGTCATGATCAAATTCAGCCAGAAACTCTGGATCCTTTATCGCACTTTCATATGCTTGGGTTAGCTCTTCAATTGCTGCCATCAATGTTTCTGAAATAAAACGGCCGCCATAGGGGCCAAAATGCCCGCGTTCATCCGGCATATTCATAAAATCTTTGATACTGTCTTGCTGACTCATTTCATTCAACTCATTATTGGGCGGTACTTACCGCGGTCACGAATGCACGAATTTTTTCGGCATCTTTAACCCCTTTGCTTATTTCGACGCCACTACTGACATCCACGGCATAAGGATTCATTTGCTGGATGGCGGCACCCACATTATCAGGCTCCAATCCACCGGCGAGGATTATAGGCTTATCAAGGCCATCTGGCACGCGCTCCCAGTCAAAAACTTCTCCAGTTCCACCTGCTTCATTCGGATCATAGGTATCCACTAATAATCCACGCGCTGTAGTGTATTCACGGACGGCGTCAGCCAAGTCCGCATCTTCCTTCATGCGAATCGCCTTTATGTAAGGTGTCGTGAAGGCCTGGCATTGTGCTGGGGTCTCAGAACCATGAAACTGCAGTAAATCCACCGGTACTGCCGCCAATACATCCTCAATCTCGAAGTGCTCCGCATCGACAAAAAGCGCCACAACGCTGATAAATGGTGGCAAAACCGCACAAATAGCCTGTGCTTGCTCGATCGTCACAGCACGCGGTGATTTGGGATAAAACACCAAACCAATCGCATCCGCCCCAGCATTGGCAGCGATTAAGGCATCTTCGGCACGGGTAATCCCGCATATTTTAATCCGAGTTGTCATGATAAGCGCCTAAATATTCAAGATTATTTAAATCCTGGCTATTTTAGCGGAACAGCAAGATTTTAGATATATAAAATAGTGACTTACAAGCAACGCTTGTTTTCAATTTATGACTAGCATAACCTTCGAAACACTAATAATACTAAAAATCTTGTGAATATCGCTCCATGATAAGTTCTCTCAAAACCAATCTTATTACCGGACTTAAAACCTCTCCTTTACACGGAACTATATTTTCCCTAAGTCTTTTTATTATTTTTGCCGCAATAGCTATGACAATTGGGTTTAATGTCGGACTATTGGAATCTGGGCTGCTTAAATCAGATCTGATTTACATTTTACCTATTGCGCTGTTTATTGTTCCTTCTCTGCTTGAAGAAACTATCTTTCGTGGACTTTTGATACCGAATGACACCTACCTAAAAGGTTCAATTGCGGTTACAAAGCGCAGCATAATAAGCTCAATCATTTTTGTACTCTGGCACCCACTCACCGCGCTAACCATAAACCCATTAGCCAAACCTTTTTTTCTCGACCCCTGGTTCTTATTTATCGTTTTTCTATTAGGCATGGTATGCAGTCTCGGCTATATATTCTCACGTTCACTATGGGTTCCCGTCATTATGCATTGGCTAACCGTAGTGGTATGGGTACTATTTCTTGGTGGACATAATATTATCTTAAAATAATAACTATCATCGTCCGTAGAAATGCTATTCGTAAAAATAGCATTCCATATGGTCGGCATAACAATCATTCGTTTGTAGCCAGTCAGAACATTCATCAACTGCATCTTCCATAGAACTGAACGTAGCAATAACATTTCCAAAGTCAGTAATGAGTAAGGCACTATTATCTGTCATTTCTTTAATATACAGATTCATTTTTATTCTCCAGAATATGTGTAAAAGTACACGTAACGGAGATTGGATGTTTTTAATGAATCAAATATGACAATGATGTTAATTATTGATGACACCATCTTGTGGCAATTACGTTTCAATAACTTCGTACAAAACCCTCAGCTCACTCACTGTTTCTTCAACAAGAATATTTAAATCAATATGATGGAAGCGTGCTTCATCCATATTGATTAATAGGAACATTGTATTATGAGTCCAATAAAGCCTATGATCACACTAGTCTGCTCAAACTCCAAAATAAACTATGCTCATACCCTATCAGGAAATAAAACAAGCTACTCTGGTTGCCCTCATTGAAGAGTTCATTGACAGAGAAGGCACTGATTATGGTGAATCTGAAGTCAGCCGCTCTAATATGATTACTCAAATTCATCAACAACTTAGCAGCGGAAAAGTTGTTATTTGCTACGATCCCGACACGCAAAGCTGCAATTTAATTACTGCAACCAAGGCAAGTGCGATGGGAGAAAGTTTCGATTAGGTCTTTTCATCAGGCTCACCTCCAGTTATGCTGAGATAAAAATATTAAGTGGGGGCAGTGAAAATGGAACTTTTCATAGGAAATCTTAGTGCGGATACAAGGCAACTGGAACTCCAAAAATTCCTCGGCAGTTATGGCAAACAAGCCGAAATATCGTTACGGAAACTAAAGTTCGATACGTCTGTTTACTATTATGCACACGTCATTATTGAGCCTGATAAACTGGCCTTAAAAGTCATCAAAAAACTTCATGGTAAACGACTAAATGGTAAGCCGGTTCTTATCAGAGAGTTTGAATATCGTGCTGGTAACAACGACCGTCGCAGCTTAAATTGGCGCAATGTGTTGTGGGATAACATCGAGCGTCGTTTAACTGAGCGACGACACCATGCGAAACTCTTTGAAAGAAAAGAACCAGAATTTGTGGGTTATAATAATCTTGCCAAAAAAGGCTAACTTCCGATAAGACCCACACCGCAGCGGTTAGGTATATGAAACTGCTCTGGGTACTCAACGTTCATAAAATACAAACCGTCAGGTGGTGCGGTGACACCGCCTAGTCTTCTGTCTTTATACTCCAATACTTCCGCGGCCCATTGAGGCTTTTGTTCCCCTGAACCAATTGCCATCAACACACCGGCAATATTTCTAACCATATGATGTAAAAATGCATTTGCACGAATATTGATACAAATAAATTGATCTTTTTGCACAACTTCAAGCTGATGTATTGTACGTACAGGGCTTTTAGCCTGACATGCAACCGCACGGTATGAACTAAAGTCATGTTCTCCAACCAAAGCTTCAGCTGCTTTTGACATTAATTCAACATCGAGTGCCTTACCTTGCCAGGTAACACGTCTGGACAAAATAGCCGGACGAGAAAATTGATTTAAAATAATATATTGATAGCGCCTGCTTAGCGCTGAGAAACGTGCATGAAAATCATCATCAACAGGCTGCGCCCAGTGTACGGATATATCTTTCGGTAAATTTGCATTTACTCCTAATACCCATGAACGTTCACTACGATCTGCTGAGGTTTCAAAGTGAATAACTTGTCCTAGAGCATGAACACCTGTATCGGTACGGCCTGCACAAACAACACTGACATCATGATCGGCAACGTTGGAAATTGCCTTTTCTACGGCCTGCTGAACACCATAACCATGTTTCTGTCGCTGCCATCCATTATATGCAGAACCATCATATTCAACGCCGAGTGCGATTTTTTTCATATGAGGTACAGTCCTACAAATAATAGCAATGGTATTAACCATTGCACCATTTTCGGTCTATCAAGCTGTGGCAATGATACTAAAACAACCGAACTATCTCTTGCTTGTTGTTCAACATTGATTAATAAATGGGCAATCGCATCAATGCCACGCTGAACCAGCGATATATTTTTTTTGTTCTTATCTAATGACTGTCTTATCTCTGCTTCGGTATCGGTAACACGATCCATGGTTAAGACAAGTCGCGCCGCAAACAAACCCGTGTCTATCTTGAATAATTTAAAAGGGACCATCAACCACATAATTGAGATTATCAATGCTTCTCTGGACGTCGATTTCATAATTAAAACAACTGCACTAATAATATTGAACAACACCAAGGCTCTTAATAATCCGGTTATCAGGCCATCCTGACTTGGTATAAAAGCGATTGGCATCATGTCAGAAATAAACAGGGGATCACCCGGAACAAACCAGCCATAAAGCACCAGCAACGATAACCATAACCATTTCAAACGCCAACATAACTGCCAGATATGTTGCCAGTAGGTACGCCCTTTTAAAACCATAAAGAGAAATAACCCGGCTGAAATAATGATGACTCGTTCAGGGTTAAGCGCTACAAGCATAGCGATGACAACCAGTAAACTAATTATTTTAATGAACGGATGCATAGCACTAAACGCAAACAACCGGCATCAAAGTGCCGGTTGCGTCGCGACAATACAATATTATTAAAGCTGATCAATCAATCCCTTCGCTTCTGACTGCTGATCATCATTACCTTCTGTCAGCACTTCATCAAGAATCGCGCGAGCACCATCTGGATCACCCATATCAATATAGGCTTTGGCAAGATCCAGTTTGGTTGCCACTTCATCCATGCCAAGCATTGCATCATCTACATCAGCTGTCGCAGCATCATCTGACAGACCACTATCAACATCTAAATCTAAGCTACTTTCTGGCTCGGCAGGTGTTTCTACGTCACTGATTTCAAGTTCGGCTTCTGGCTCAACTTGAGCTTCATCCAGTTCAAGTTCCAGATCACCAAAATCAACCGCCGGTTCTGATTCACTGCTTGTTTCGGTTGTCTCTGTTGTTGTCTCACTAACATCATCCATATCAAGTGAGAGCTCATCTATTTCTAAGGTTAAATCATCATCTTCATCTTTACTTGATTCAAATGATTCAAGTTCCATATCCAGTGACAATTCATCTTCGTTATCAACACTCAATTCTTCTGCATCTGAAGCATCAGCTACATCATTCATATCAAGTGTTAAATCTAGATCGTCATCCAAATCACCGATGCCATCAAGATCTGAAAAATCATCTTCACTGGATGTTTCATCCGCGCCAAACAATTCATTACCAGGACATAATTCACGTCCCATTACGACAGCCTTATCCCACAACGCTGTATTTTGATCATCCATTGAATCATTCAACTGTGTAGCGTGCGTCAGGAATGAATCGGCATTACCCGTGGCATGATAAACTTCCATCAACTTCAAGCGTAGATCCAGTCTGTCAGGCTCTTGCTCAATCGCAGAAAGCAGTAACTCTTCTGCCTGTTGATGTTTACCATATGCAATGTACACGTCCGCTTCAGCAGAAGGGTCTACCTCACTTGAGTCTGACTCCATTGCCCCATCCATTGCACTTGGCGCAAAGTCACTCAATAAACTGGTTTCTGCATTTGCTGCTGCCGATGTCGTCGTTGTTGATGCAGCAGCTGCAGGCTTGCCTGACAAAATACTTTCAGGGAACTGCATGTTGTTTCGACGACGCTGCATGACCAACCAAATAAGCGCCAGAACAGCAATAACAACTGCGATTATTGCGGCCAGGATAACTGGGTCATCAAATAAGCTCGGTTCAGCAGGCTTTTGTTTTGCTGGAGCTGGTGCTGGAGCAGCAGGTGTTTTAACCTCAGGAATTTCATCCAATGCATAAGGATTAATTTTACTATCATCTACCAGCGGTTTTACTGGTTCAGCTTTCTTCTCTTCAATAACTGGTTCTGGTTTAGTCTCGGCAACCTCAGGTTCAACGGGTTCTGGTACAACGTCTTCAATAGGAGGTGCAACAGGTTCTGATTTCGCATCACTTAACTTCGTTTGTAAATCGGAAAGTGAATCATCCTTCAATTCAAGCAAGCGTTCCATCGAACCAATTTGATCTTCTAGAGACTTAACACGTTCTTGTAATTTTTCATTTTCTGTAGATTTAGAGGCTAACTGTTCATTTGCCAATGCAAGTTGTTCAGCTGAAACGCCATCGTCAGAACCAGCGCCTTGTGTGCCAGATGCTTTCGAATCAGGTGTAACGAGTTTAACCGTTGATTCCTGTGTTACTGATGAACCCGCTGGCTGACTTGTCGAACTCGGTGTCGTTGTTGTCGTGCCAGTTGGTGTTGCTGATGTAGTTAAGTTATCTTGCGCAGAACGCCAAAGTTGATTTTGTTGTTTCGCCACTTGCACTGCATTATCACGATCAAATGCTTGAATATCAGCTAAATCAGGTATGCGTAATACAACGCCAGATTTCAGGCCATTAATATTATTCTTTGTAAACGCGTCCGGATTGGCCTTTTGCAGGGCAAGCATCATTTGCGAAACACCAATATCATCATTCGGACGAACACTGTCAGCTATTGACCACAGTGTTTCACTCTTTTTGACTTGATAGCTATCACCCGTAAAACTTGATGCAGCTGGGGCACGTGTAGAACTATCCAGTGTTTGTGCCGGTGCGGCATCTAATTCAATGCGCGGAAATAAATCATCTTCAGCGCTTCTTACAACTGGCGCTGAAGGTACAGGTGATGAATTAAAGCTAGGTGCTGGTGCAGGTGTTGATTCACGAATTACTCGCGTTGGTGCTGCAACAACAGGTGTTTGTACTGGTGCAGCCTTACGTTGTGCAAAGATAGGTGGATCAAGCAATAAGGTATATTCACGCAGCAATCGCCCACTTGGCCAATCTATATCAACCAGGAAATCTAAAAATGGCTCGCGAATTGGGCGATCTGAGTAAACCTTAATATAGGCATTACCATCCCCCTTCTCGACAACTTTGAATTTTAGAGCAGAAAGATTCAGCGTTCGATCAATACCAGCTGCTGTGAACTCTTTAAGTGTTGCGAGCGTGACACGAATATTGTCACCTTCACCCGGCCGAACTGAGAACAATTTAATTTCAGCATCCAGTGGTTCACTCAATGCCGATTTTACCTCGATGTTACCAACACCCAATGTGAAAGCGACGTTCGAAGCCAACAGGCAGATCAACGTGATAAAAAATATTTTGAGTTTACGCAACGTCCCTACTCCATCATCTATTCATTATAATTATCGACCGCACTGAGACGCGACCAAGACCAGTAACTAGAATGGCCTTTATATAGTTCATGTAACTATACATTATAGATAGCATTTTACAAATTTCATGGCATAAACTGTGATCGGGTCACACAATCGTAGATTTCAGGGGGGTAAGTATTGCTAAAGAAGAAAATGCTGGCCGAGCTGAACCCGACCAGCGATGACTCAAATTACCACAAAAAACATAACACCATGTTTTATAATGGTTTTCTTGTTTATTTTTGTTCTAACAAGATGCGTAGCATACGACGGAGTGGTTCAGCCGCACCCCATAACAACTGATCACCCACGGTAAATGCCGATAAATAATCATTTCCCATGGTCAATTTACGCAAACGACCAACAGGAACATCCAAAGTACCTGTCACAGCGGCAGGCGTCAGCGCCTGCATACTGATATCACGATCATTTGGCACCACTTTAACCCAGTCATTCGCCTCGGCAAGAATATTATCTATTTCATCTAGTGGCACATCTTTGTTCAATTTAATGGTCATTGCCTGGCTATGACAACGCATTGCACCAATCCGTACGCAAATACCATCAATCGGTGTTGGATTTGCTGAAGTACCGAGGATTTTGTTGGTTTCCACTTGTGCCTTCCACTCTTCACGGGTTTGACCTGTTTCAAGCTGTGAATCCAGCCATGGGATCAAGCTGCCAGCCAATGGCACGCCCCACTGGTCCACTGGATAAGCATCTCCGCGCATGAAATTGGTGACCTGACGGTCAATATCCAAAATGGCTGAAGCAGGATCATCAACCAGCGTCTTGACATCGTCGTGGATCGCACCCATTTGTTTAATCAGCTCACGCATGTTCTGTGCGCCGGCGCCGGATGCGGCTTGATAGGTCATCGGGCTAATCCACTCAACGAGATTTAGTTTAAACAAACCACCTATCGCCATCAACATTAAGCTGACCGTACAGTTACCCCCGACAAAGGTCTTACCACCTTTTGCCAATGAATCCTTAATGACATCCATATTCACCGGATCAAGCACAATGACGCTTTCATCTTCCATACGTAGTGAAGAGGCGGCATCAATCCAGTAACCCTTCCAACCAGATTTGCGAAGTAGCGGATAAATTTCTTCTGTGTAGCCACCACCCTGACAAGAAATAATGACATCCATGGCTGATAGTTCAGCAATGTCTTTGGCATCTTTTAATGCTGGTACATCTTTGCCTACATCAGGGCCAGCTTGACCTGATTGTGAGGTGGTGAAAAATACCGGTTCGATTAAATCAAAATCTTTTTCCTCACGCATACGTTGCATAAGAACCGAACCTACCATTCCTCGCCAACCAATTAATCCTGTACGCATTTTCTTAAACTCCTAATTTTTCTAATTCAGTGTAGTACTTTGGGTTTCGTCAGCCTCATTAGGTGTGAATTTCACCTCCACGCGATAGCTTGACGTCGGTGAAATTCACACCTAACGAGGCTTTATCCCATACAAACCTTTTTCAACAATATATTTCTCTAACAAAACTAACCAACTACTCAGGCTGCATTGCTGTGCAAAGGTAGCCGACGTCAAGCTATAGCGTGGAGGCAACCTTTGCGCAGCAATGCAGCCATCCCACTACTACAAATTTTATTTAACAGATCGCATAGCAGCTACGACGGCATCACCCATTTCTGACGTACCAATTTCTTTCATCCCATCAGAACTAATATCAATAGTTCGTAAACCCTGATCAAGGACTGAACTGACTGCATCTTCAATACGCTTTGCCGCATCAGCATTATCAAAGGTATAACGCAGCATCATTGCTACAGATAAAATCGTTGCAAGTGGGTTCGCTTTGTTCTCACCAGCAATATCGGGTGCCGAACCATGAATCGGTTCATACATACCTTTACTGTTGGCATCCAGTGATGCTGAAGGCAACATACCAATCGAGCCGGTTAACATCGCTGCACAATCAGAAAGAATATCTCCAAACATATTGGTTGTAACCATGACATCAAACTGTTTCGGCGCGCGCACTAATTGCAT
>Ga0316207_10004645_pt1 | contig 11810 bp, 13 predicted proteins | sample 6weekpyrite_MG_FD_204943 | JGI IMG/M metagenome (GOLD analysis project Ga0316207, IMG submission 204943) | Microbial mat bacterial communities from mineral coupon in-situ incubated in ocean water Damariscotta River, Maine, United States -... | ecosystem: Environmental > Aquatic > Marine >...
CCACTATCGCTTTTATACTTTTCATAGTCTGTACCAAATTAGCCCGATGACTGGGTTATAAATAATTTAATGGAGGTACTCCCCATTTATTGTTCTATACTTTAACAAAACTGTAGTCTGACATGATTAAAAAGATCTTTCTATTTCCGGGCCATTATTATGGTAATGAACAGACAAAAACCAAAATCACCCGGCTTGTACCAGCGCTATAAAAGGCTGGCAACCGGTAAAAAGGTTATTTTAATTGTATTCATTATATGGTTTGTGCAGGCCTTACCGAAGTGGACGGCGGCCATCACTGCTGACGGTGAACTTTCTGCCAAAATCATGCGCATTTTTATAACACCTTTAGAAGACAGAAAATAACGAAACGTGTAGCCATTTATCGTGTTCTCATCCTGCTTTACTCCTGTTTTCCCAATACACTCTTATTATTTAGGATATTAATTTATTCTATTTACCTAAACTTTACTCTTTCCATGCTGTTATGTTTTATCATGAGCCAATCAAAAACCACAAATTCAGAACATTTAAATTTATCTGAAGTCATTAGCGCATTAAGTACGCATTAGATTTAACTAAAGGACAACCAGTCGGACATTGTATTCGTTGCTGTTGGATTGGCATGCATATAGGTGAATTGATTGTTTTACCCGATGAAGAGCTCTAGAACCTATACTACACCCTACTGTTAAAAGATGCGGGCTGCAGAAGAAATTTGCCTTGAAACACGCATTATCACTGTTGCAGATATTTTTGATGCAATAACAGCAGAACGTCCATATCGCAGTACGCTGCCTGTCGATAAAACCATCGAAATTATGAAAGCTGCGGTACATACGGCTATTGATGAAAATGTATTAAATGCTTTAATAAACAGACTGGATGAATTTCAATTGTAGTTTTTTTTACACCCGCTTCTTTTGTATAATCTGTCCATTGCTCAATGGCTCACATATCATATACCGAAGGTTCAGGTATGCAGTAGTCTGAAATAGGGCTATAAAGCTTTGCTAATCCGGGCCCCAAAGCAGCTCATCAAGCTCTTTGTCATCGTCAGAATAGACAGGGACAACTTTTCCGTTAGTAAACTCTACACCCTCTTCTTCCAGCAAGCCACGCTGCTTTTTATACGCTTCGCTACCCAGCTCAAAGGCAAGCGTACGATCAGACCGAACAACGCGATACCACGGCAAGGGCTCGGCTGATCGCCCCATCGCCTTACTCACCATGCGCGCATGACGGGGATAACCCGCTGCCCTAGCAACTTCGCCATACCCCATCACCCGGCCGCGGCTAATACCGGAAACCACTTTCCAGATTGCCGTATCGAATTTATTTTGAGAATAAGTCATACAATCTTACCGAGTAAAGAAGTGTGCGAGATGCATTGAGGTATCCATTTTATTTAATTATAAAACGCTTCAACAGTTCCTTTTAGCTTTATCAGAAGCGGTTGTCCCCGACGGTCCAACGCTTTAGGAGAAGGGATTTTTACCCAACCTTCACTAATACAATATTCCTCGACATCGGTACGCTCTTTGCCGTTCAGCCGAATACCGATATTGTGCTCGAAAATTTCTGCGTCATGATGTGGACTACGGGGATCACCCGAAAGGCGATCCGGTAAATCGGGTAGCGATTTAGTATCGTTCATATAAGTAACCTGAATTAAATAAAAAGTACGCTATTGTAGGTAATATAGACGTAGCGCTCAATAATTAGCGCCCACGAATTGACTCTCAAGAATTGAACCAGAGTTAAGAGGCGTTGTTTAGTACTTGTGAATTCAGGCTAGTGAGTTAAAAACCCCAGCCAATGGTAACAAGCGATAAAGTATCGTCACAATAGTCGCCATCTATTCCCTATTTAATCTCACCGCACTTGACCATACCGCACAGTATGATGTTATCATACCACACAGTATGATTTTAAGGTCATTATTTATGTCCAAAACCATTCAAAATGCTGAGCAAAAGCAGCATGCCATTGTGAATGCTGCCGCAGCCTTGTTTTTACAGCAAGGTTACGGTGTTACCAGCATGGATCAAATTGCGAAAAAAGCAGGTGTCACCAAACAAACGGTATATCGCTATTATGCTTCTAAAAATGAACTGTTTGCTGCGGTGATGCAGCGTGTACAAACAGCAGAATCAGAACCCTATAGTTTTGGCTCCGGGACTATTGACGAAGAATTAACTGGCTTTGCGAGTTACATACTCAGCTTTCACTTACAGGAACAGGCGCTTGGGCTTTATCGAATAATGTTAACCGAAGCGGCACAGGAAAATTTATTAACAACATTTAAAAACCAGGGACCACAACACGTATTAAAACCCTTAATTGAGTACCTAAGCCAACAGACGCAGCTTGACGACCCTGTATTTAGCGCTCAAATGTTTGCCACTATGATTTTAGCACCGCGAAACCAAATGTTAATGAGCAAAAAAAATAAGATGAAAAAACCCGCACAAAAAGAGCATGTGCAAAAAGTAACAGCGTTATTTATGAAAATGATTGAGACATAATATATTTTGGAGACACACCATGACTGATAATTTTAAAGAAAGATCAAAAGACTATGATGCCAACGATATGATTCAACAGCTCTCTTCTGCTGTAAGCAATTGTATAATTAAAAATGTCGAACTGAATGAACAAATGCAAGTTCTCGACTTTGGTGCAGGTACAGGATTAATTTCATCAAAGATAGCACCGTATGTTGAAAAAATAACAGCCGTTGATATTTCTCAATCTATGTTAGATAAATTAATTGCAAAACAGGAAACGTCGGAAAAAGTACAAGCACTCTGCCACGATATGACGATTGAACCTATCGGAAAAGAATATGATCTCATCATGAGTGCAATGGCAATGCATCATGTTGAAAACACAGATAATTTGATTAAACGATTTTCTGCTCATCTAAAACCAGGCGCAAAAATTGCGTTAGCCGATCTGGATGAAGAAGATGGCAGCTTTCACCCACCAGGCATGGACGATGTTTATCATGATGGATTCGAACGCAATGCACTTCAAGCCACATTAGAAAAACATGGTTTTAAAGACATCAACTTTGAAACAGCGCATACCATTAACGGCGAAACACGACCCTACCCGATCTTCCTGGCATTAGCGACTAAAGCATAACGTTTTATATAAGCGATAATAATGCCGGAGGGATTAAAATTTAATCCCTCCGGCACCTTTTTACAAACCAATCCCCGTGAAAAATGTGAACTTTAGAACAACAGAGTTTAAGCTGGTTGGATCGATGAACCTGAGCTGAGTCGTTGTTTACATAATCTATGTATTATTTATAAGGCTAAAATGTGTATAAAAGTCCTATTGAGGTTTCGACAGTATCAGCAAATTCATATGCAGTTTCAATTCTTCCCGTACGATCGACAAAGGAAAAATTCCTTTCGGAGTTTTGCTGAAATGAAAATGTCAGATAACTCTCAGGAGCAAACTCGTAATCAAGTCGAGCGCCAAGGCTGGTATACTCATCCTCAAAATACCCGCCCTGCATACCGGTTACCGGACTGCTATCAGAAAGTCTGATCGTGCTAGTACCACCTTCACCGTAAAACATAGTCGTCGAAAATGCTTTGGTAAAGTGATAAGTCAGACTTGTTTCTGGGAATTCACTACTCAATTCAAACTCACCTGACCAACCTTCCTTTTTGTCATGATTCCATTCTATTTCCAAATCGACTCCAAGCTCTCCACCTGTTGCATCCAGATATTCCAGATTAACATTTAATGTATAAGCCCATTCTTCCGATGGCTCATAAATAAAATCGATGCCTGCCTCATATTCATTAGAGGCACTTGTTTCTTTTTCAAAAGAAGATTCTGCTTCCAAATAATAATTCAATTCCCATTCATCATTTATTTCTCGCTCAAAAGCAATACCAAGCTGTAGCGTGTTAAAATTATTCCAGGGAGTCGCAGTCGTGCCGGAAACAAATGGAAGGTTCTCTGGATTTTTCCAACTATACTTCCACCGTTCATAATTAAATGACAGGACTATGTCATTTATTTCGTACTCAGTCTGAACAAGCACACCGGACGTGCCAACTTGAGCATTTCCAATATTAGATTTCGAATCATCCATATTAAAATATTCGATATCAATACTGCTATCGGTGTGGCGGGGGTAGTCGGCACTATCAGTAGCATCGGCAAAGGCGACAGTTAGTAACCCCGGCGCAAAAAAATAAGTGAGCACAATAAACCATTTTCTATAAACCAGATATTTCATTATATTTTCCTTCTTTTCCATATAGCGGGCTAACTTTTGACCTTAATGCCGATACTTCAGCAGGGAGAAGTCAAAACCTGTATTAGTTCTGATAACCAGCTATACATGAACATACGTTTCTAAAAAGCATTATTCAGTCGTAGTTTTAGATACTGCCCCTCGAAGACTGACAACCGGGTAGCGGGAGCAATCCATACCTAAATCAGGCGTTAATCTGCCTAAAAATCAGCAGACTATCTATCGGAGATCATGCCCATATGTATAGGTGATACCTCCTATACCTCTATAACCATTTGATTTTATTGGCTATTTATAACAGAAGAATATGGGGCTAATAATGCATACAATATTTAAATTAAATACTTGGCTATTGATGAAATATGCGTCCTGTTCAAAGCTTAGGGAAACGAAGTTGGATTGTTACTCGGTAGCTCTAGTTGATGCCTGTATGACAGTTCCGCTTCCGGACGAGGTTTCTTCAAATAGCAGTTCAATAAAACTGGTGGTAAACTCAGACCGGTTACGTGTTTTCGACTTAGCATAGACGGAAGTGAGATGGTGGTGCACAGTCTTTGCAGATACCGAACGTAGTTTTGCTATTTCCTTGATCGCAAATCCCCGGATTATTAACCAAGCGGTCACCTTCTCGGCGGAAGTCAGCCCCCATTCATCAAATCGGTGTTGCATTAGTTCACTGAGCTTTCCGGAAAGAATCAGATTTTTTTCTTTTTCTACCCTAACTGTTTCCGCCAATTGCCGGTATTGAACTAGCTCACGGAAGGCGAAAAAACCAGCGACAGAAACCAGAACAATATCAATCAGGTCACCAATTTCAAAATCTGCGTCGAGAAAAATATCCACCAGCAGGTCAAAACCAACATACAGGATAAATGTAACTAAAATGACATATTTAATATTCGCGTACATAACTTTAAGTGTTTCCAGTTTTTTCTTTGTGAGTTAATTTTTTTACACAGCTATAGCGTTCATAATTTTCGTAAAGCCGATGTACAAGTGAGAAAGGTAACGGTTATTAATAATTTTTTTTAATGTGTGATTATGTCTGGTTCGTCTCTAACTAAAAAGCGATCAGCATATTCACAAATATCAGCCTGCATACTTATGCTTTGCTATGTGATCAACAGGTTCGAAGCCCTTCGCGGATTCAACTATATAGATGGGGCGCCCCTTGACTTCTTCATGTATTCTGCTGATGTATTCTCCAACAACGCCAATAAACATCAATTGCATTCCACCCAGGAAAAGCATTGCAGTCATAAGCGATGGATAACCTTTCACCGTATTTCCAAACATCAAGGTATCGATGACAAGAAAAAGCGCATAGCTTAAGCTGGCTCCTGCTATAGTAAGCCCAACATAGGTGGCAATCTTGATGGGTAAAGCACTGAATGAAGTAATCCCTTCAATTGCAAAATTCCAGAGCTTCCAGTAATTCCATTTTGTAGCGCCTGCAATTCTTGACTCTCGGCGGTAATAAACCGAGGCGGAGGGAAAGCCTACCCATGAGAACAGACCTTTCATAAAACGTCGTCGCTCATGCATTGCACGTAACACATCACACACCCGCCGGGACAGCAGGCGGTAGTCCCCAACATCCTGCAAAATAGGGGTGTCTGAAATCGCATTTATAATTTTATAAAACCAGCGTGAAGTTGTGCGTTTCAGGAAACTGTCATTGTCCCGCTCCTCACGCACGGCATTAACAATATCAACACCGTCCAACCAGAGTTTAACCATCTCAGGTATAAGCTTTGGGGGATCCTGCAAATCAACGTCAATTGGAATTACTGCATCTCCGGTCATATAATCCAGTCCCGCTGTTAACGCGCACTCTTTTCCGAAATTGCGCGATAAGTTGATAATCCTTATTCTATTATTACGTCTGTTCCATCCATATAATAATTCAAGCGTATGATCATGACTTCCATCATTGACGCATATTATTTCCCAGTCAACAGGCAACCCGTTCAAAATCGGCAAGACGCTCATGAAAAACTTGGCAACGACTTCTTCCTCGTTATACATTGGCACAATCAACGATAATCTTTTCTTCACTTTATTTTTCTCCGCCAACTACAAAATATCTTGTTCCAACAAAATTCCACACCAATGTAAAAAAAACAGCGATTAGTTTCGCAAACTCCTCTGTCATAATCAGCTGAAAAACAAATATCACACTGGTTCCAATAATCAGTCCCATAGAGTTAATCGAAATAAATATCAGAAAAGTATGGGGATAAGATTTTTTTTCAGAAGAAAAGCGAAACGTCCACAACATATTCATAAAATAACTGTTTGTAACCGCCACCAAGTATGAAACAAAATTACTCCATAGAGGATCCCATTCCATCACGCGAACCAAAAAAACAAAAATAGAGAAATCTATTATTGTATTAACTACCCCGACCATACCAAATTTGACAAACTTTATTTCGTTGTTCATTTTTGTCTTACATATCCGCAATAATTTAAAATACCATTTATATATGCGCTGTATTTTCATTTATGTCTTGTTCATTATTTGGGGGCAGCCGGCAACGGGGAATTTATTTACCCCTTGCTCCATAAACAGGGTATATTTCTTATATGTCTTTATCGCCTTGATTTTTTTATCAACTGAATCGGGGATTTTATTTTTATGATCAACATGCACCACATAAAAATCGACCCGCTCATTTTCAAGCTCATGCATACCCTGTCCCCAGTCAGCTAATTCAAGCGCCTTTCCCTGAGAATAAAATTCCGCCGAAAACGGACGACCCGGAAAATAAAAAACGCGACTCTTTGAATCGGGCCGTAACTGGTAATACGCCTCCATCAGATCCCGCTGCGACTTAAATTGAAATTTGTCCATGAAATATGAGGTAATAATAAATATATAAAGCGCTGGCACAAAAAAGCATAAGGCTGCAATCATCCTGACCTTTTTATCAAGATTAAAATGCATTGATTCATTTTTCACATAAACACGCATCCATAATTCAGCGGTTATCAATGCCAGAGGAGCCAGAGCTGGAAGGGTATAAGTTGCCAGAATATTTTTTGAAAAGGTAAAAAACACTAAAGGAGTTATTGCCCAAATAGCCAAATAACTTAACCATGTATTATTTCTCCACGCCGATACCAGCACGCTCTTGCGAGCACGCCATAAAATACGGGGCAAGATAAGGGACCATGGCAAGAAAGCGAAAACAGCATATAGCCAGATTTTCCCAGTCGGTCTTTTGTGCGCAGAACCATAAAGGTCTCCTTGCCAGCCCGACTCTGTGAAGCGGTTCCAGTGCTCACCAATAATAAAGTATTCCAGGAAACCCGGGCTACGTATTTCTGCGAGAATATACCAGGGCAACGATAGCGCCAACATTAGCATACCGCCTTTAAACCAGGGGATTCGCTGATATGCTTCTCTGAAATTACGGTGCCATATGAGCCATAAAATTATGGGCGTAAAAATAAGTACCAAAGCCACCGGTCCTTTGGCCAGTAAACCGATAGCCACACCTGCAAAAAATAAATAACCCCAGCTACGCCTGGTTGAATGCAATGCATGCCAGAAAGCAACCATGGATAAGACCGTTCCGGCAGCCAGCGCCGGATCCATCAAAACTGCACCGGACATAATAAAGAACATCATAGATCCGGCAAGAATGGTTATTGCAACAAGCCCCGTGTCCTGGTTTCGATACTGTTTTCCCAGGTTGTAAACAAGCAGTAATATAAATATTGATAATAACAATGAAGGTAAACGGGCGGAAAACTCACTTACACCAAAGAGCTTGTAACTGCCCGCACTAAGCCAGACAGACAAAGGAGGTTTCCCCCAGAATGGTACGCCGTAGTCAAATTGTGGTGTAATCCAGTTATTAGTCTCGAGCATTTTTCTGGCCATTTCGCCATAACGTGCCTCGGTGGTATCCTGCAAGGGGTAAGCCCCCAACATTAAAAAACGAATTGCAATAATGCTGAACAAAGTTAACCACAACAAGCGCCTATGCTTGTTTGAAAGTAGATTAATCATATACACCTGATCTTTAAAGTTATGAAACACAGCAAGTCCCCGTCTGTAACGCTGCAACGGCCGTAAAAAGCACGACTCGCAGGCACAACTACAATAACGGCGGTTGCGTTGTTGTCGTTACACGAGTGTTATTAAATGCGGCGTAGCCGCAAGATCAGATATGAATTGGAGGGGGTATTTCAGGCTTGCCACTGTATGACAAAAACCAAAGCTTAGAGTGATTATGAAAGGAGAGTTGGGGCAAGTGTGAAAACACCATAAAGCGTGGAGGTACACTATAAGCATGACTATAATTACATTGACAGCTATCATGACAGGCTATCCCAGCCATTACTTTGCTTAGCTTATGACATTCGCTACTCATCATGGAAGACTTCATAGCAGATGCATCTGCTTTATTTTCTTTCTGTGCATACGATATATTGATCTGCGCCGCTATAAAAAATAGCAGAAAGAAGAATAATGATATTTTTGAATAGTGTTTTCTCATTGTTAGCCAAGTAGTCTAAATTCTGGTTAAAAAGACCCCGTGTTTTCGAAAAAGTTCCAGAATAATTTTCTCAATTACCTACTTTTTAAAACTATTCAATTCAAAAAACATGAAAAAACTCTCATCTACGGAAAGACTATATTATAAATTTCTTATAATAAAGAAGATCCTTTAGGCCGCGATAAGGAAGGTAATACTTATCATGTTGCAACCTGGTTCTTCATTATTTTTGGAACAAGCATTACCAGTTTTTTATTCCTGAGACAAAGTATTGCTCCATTCAATTTACTCATAAAAGGTAGTATTTGATTTAGCATATTTTATGCTTCATTATTGGCCACTTCTTCACTTTAAAGATTATGACCTAATATTTATATTCGTCTGCTTACTCTATTACATAGCTGGTACAATTTCCGTATTTTTTTCTTATAAAATTTTACAAACAAAAGTACAACCCCATTGGTTAGTTGGAGTGATTAAAATAAAGTTACTCCTCCCCTTTTAATTTAATAAGTTATACGCAAGGATGTATCGCAGCAAGCGCACCATTTGGACTTAACTTGTATGAAAGAATAGTCCTTAGAGATTAAAATTTAATCCCTACGGCACCTTTTTCTTATTTATACTAAGTTACCATTTCATCATAGGTAATGGTTTGAATGGATTTTTCTTGAATTCTGCCACAGTGAGTGACACAAGTTTTTTGTGAAAGCCACTATTCGAAAATTTGTTCAGTACTGCCTTTACATCCTTCTTTGGCAGACCAAAGGACTTCAGGCCTTTAGAAACATCAATCAAATCAGCCTGACGAAAGATTTCAACCAGGGGATATTTTGAATCGCGATAACGCGTTAATTTGTGATGATATCGAATCATCAATTCAATTTCATCAGACCACGCTGCTTTACCATTACTATTTAAATAAATTTTTGCGAGTTCAGCTGAAGGTTCCAAATAATCTAACGTCTTTTTATCCCATATAGCAATATCATGAAAACAAGCCGCTATCGCAATTTTTTCTTTATCTTCAGTATTCCCGTGAAGCAGTGCCATACAGAAATGAAACATTCGATAAACATGATTTTTATAAGCATGATAATCAGGACCTAATAATTCCTTCCATTGATCAAAAATAATCTCAATTGCTGAAATGTTATCTTCAATTTTTAACATAATAGTTTACCTTTTGATTGCAATGGGTAAAGCATGACGTACAATCATAGTATGATAAACAACATATTATATAAAAATGGTTAATTAAGAATGCGCTACGCAAAAGAACACAAAATAGAAAGCCGGAATAACATTTTATCCAGTGCCTTAAAACTATTTTCACACAGAGGATTCGACAATGTCTCTATCGACGAAATCATGGCTAATGCAGGATTAACCCGTGGGACTTTTTATGCTCACTTCAAGAACAAGCAAGAGCTTTATACAAAGGCAATACTTGCAGTTGATCTAGAGCTGGAGAAAAACAGTTCAACCCCGGATAACGGAAAACTACAATTCAAACAAATGGTGACAGATTATCTGGAAGCAGACTATTCAAACCCGGAAATACTCCCCTGCCCTCTTGCTTGCCTCGTCACAGATGTTGCAAACAGAGAACCTGAAGTGCGCACAGCCTATGCAGAAAGTTTCAAAACATTAAATTTAAAGATAAAGCATTTGTTATCTACTAAGTCATCATCAATTGATGAAGAAACGATACTTGCGATAACATCAATGATGATTGGAAGCGTTGCCATTTCACGCACAATCTCTAAACAAGCAACAAAAAAACTTTTAAGCGGCTGTAAAAAAACCGTTTTTAGTTTGATTGACGCAGAATATTAAAATGGAATAGAGTAATTAAAATCAGATTAAAAGTATCTGTCAAACCAGGTGGGGGTCAGTTTGATCCTTTAGTTTTTATTTAATTTATTAGTGGCATTTATTTAAATTGATTAAGAAAGCTTTTGTAGGCACCTTTATTCCAGGCTCGCCCGCCTAGCGCCTGATAACGTAACTGACCCTTGGGATCAACAAAAAACGTAGAAGGTAAACCTCTCGGTTGCCAGCGCTCAGTCACCAGTCCATCACTATCCATTAACGGTACAATATCCGAAGCAATACTACCGAGGAAACTAAAAACGGCATCTTCTGTTTCAGCCGTGTTGACAATCGCAAATTTTAAACCGCTATCTTTGTATTCGCGAAGCGTTGCCTGAATAGTCGGCATCTCTTTTCGACAAGGCCCACACCAGCTTGCCCAGAAGTGCACAAAGACCCAGTGCCCCTTTAATTTTGATAAATCAAAAGAATTCCCATCCATGTCATTGAGCTTTAACGCAGGCGCATCTCGAGCATCAATGCGAATGATACCTTTCGGCAAAGTCTCTGCAACAACAAAGCTATTGGCAGCAAACAGTAAAATAAGGAGAGAAAGAATAATGTGCTTCATTTTTGTACCGCATCTTTACAATAAATGTCGTTGAATTTAACGGTTTTCATTTTGTCTTTTTTATTTTCACCTCGGGCAAAATTTAACGTTAATGAAAAAGGATGGGATTGCATAGGGAGGGTGACATTACCACTCACACTTTCGCCGGGGCGGGCATCCCTTACTTCAGGAAAGAGGGTCCAACCAAAGGTTGAACGATAAGCCTGTTTGAGTTCCATTTTATCCCATTGTTTATTCCAGTAGGATTGTTTATATCGCGGAATCGTTTTACCATTTTTATGAAACAACCAGTTATCAAGCTCAAGCCATAAAACATCATCGCTTTTATTTTTAAAAATGAGAGTCACATAACATGACTGAACAGCGCGCTCTATCGCCGGTTTAGGAAACTCCCTGCCCTCATAAAAAGCTGCAACCTGTTCCGCAGAACGATAAATAAACCGAAGATAAATATCCTCGTCTTGATAAACATTCTTTTTCTTTTCTGCCGCTATCAAGGGGGAACCGAAAAGTAATAGCAGGATAAGTAATGCCAGAAACAGCAAAACAATATCGGTAATAGGACAAT
>Ga0316207_10004646_pt1 | contig 11806 bp, 19 predicted proteins | sample 6weekpyrite_MG_FD_204943 | JGI IMG/M metagenome (GOLD analysis project Ga0316207, IMG submission 204943) | Microbial mat bacterial communities from mineral coupon in-situ incubated in ocean water Damariscotta River, Maine, United States -... | ecosystem: Environmental > Aquatic > Marine >...
TTTTTTAGGATTTGTAGATATTTTTAGATACTTATAAGTATTTAAACCCTATAATCTCGACCTTATTTAAGACAAGTGGGTTCATAGCTCAGTTGGTTAGAGCCCTCCGCTCATAACGGAGTGGTCGTGTGTTCGAGTCACACTGAACCCACCACTTGTACAACGGGCTTTCAAGCCTTTTTTAAATCTTTGTTTTTTTCTACTGTCACCAAACTGTCCCCATCTTTACTTGCAAACAGTTCGATATTAGTGTCAATTTTCATATGATGATCTTTGATAAAACCTGCATAGTTTTTCATTATCATCTCTCCGGACACATGTCCAACTATAGGTGCTATTTCCATGACCTTGAATTGACCGCTGTTAAGCATAGCCGTAATAAACGTATGGCGTGTGCTATAAATCTTACGGTATTTGATGTCACATTCTTCTATGAGCTTATGCCATCGTCTTTTAAAGTATGATATATCTCTTAAAAACTTTTTATCATAATCAAATAGGTAAAGTGATTCACTCATTCCCATCTGATTTTCAATAAAAGGTCTGGCCGCTTCGAACATCGGGATATCTCGGATACTTCCTAATGTCTTTGGCTTAGTGATACGTCCTTTAGAGATAGATCTGCTTATACAAATGCGGTCATCTTTGATGTCGCTATGCATCAGCCCAAGTATCTCACCTGAACGCATCCCGGTCATGAATGCAATCCCAAGGTAATTTCTAAGCATTCCTTCTGCCTTGTCAAGCAGAATAGAAACCTCTTCAGCTGAGAAAGGTTCGGGCTGTTCCTTCTCAGTTCTTTTAAACCTGATATCTGTTGCAACGTTCTTAGTCACTATTTCATCATCCAAAGCGATATCCAAAACTCCCTTTAGGCAGTTTAGATAATCTTTTTTTGTACTGTCTTTTATAGGCAAGACGGCAAGATATTCTTTTACCATGAGCCTGTTTATCTTGGAGACATCGATATCTCCAAAATAAGCATTTACCTTTTTATAGATATAGACTCTATTATGGTAGCTCTTGTCTTCCTGGTGAAGCTGCACAAATTTGATGAAGTAGTGTGAAAACTTTTTGCTTTCAGGTCTCCTGAGATCTCCCATCTTTATCTTCATCATCAAGACGGGGATTACTTCTTTTTCTAACTTTGTTCTGTTTGCTTTGGTGTCATCAAGCCCTGTACTGCGCTGGATACGTTCTCCATTTACGCGGTAGTCAAGGTAGAGTCTGCCTCCGCGTACTCGTATTGCTGCCATTTTTCCCTTTCTGGCAACCGCAGACGACTTTGGCATGATAACTCCTTGGGTATGTTTTGTCAACCGGTGTTTTGAAGGACTCTGTTTAGAATATCTTCGGTATCTTTGTTGAGGGTTGTGGGGCTCGCACTGAACCACTGCTCGATGGCTTCTATATTCCACCTGATGAGAGAACCTTTTTTGATGTAGTGTTCGTCCTGGACAAACTCACCGCTTTTAATCCGTCGCGTGAAGTACTCAGGACTTAGATCATAGGTCTCACATAGGGTTGATGTTGATTTGAATTGCTTCATTTATGTTTCCTCTACTTTTTCAAGTTCAATGACGGAAATGCAAGCAATCCATATATTAAGTGTTCCGTACACTTGTTTTATCTGGTATTTATAGCCACTGCCAAATGTAGATCCATGCTGTTTTTTAAACTTCCAGATCTTACCCTTCATTCTTTTATGCTTACCATATCCTTTTGAGAGGATAACTTCTCTTCCTGCCTGGCATGTGGTTTCATTCCATCTTGGGCCATATTCTCTGAGTTCTTCTGTCTTACTTCCACATTCAAAAGCTTCGTAATGCTCTGTTTTAAGTGGTATGAATAATGGTTTCATGATTGGTACCTTGTGTTCCAATGTTTTACAGCTTTTTCTTCTGTTGAGTAGAGTCCTGAGGAAGCTCCACAGTCCATACAGCCAGATCCTACCTCTCTCTCTCTCCTGAGAAAGCAAATCTTGGATCTAAATTATTACCCCCACAAAAAGGACAAGGTTTTAAGTTTTTAGTATTATCATGAGATATTTTTTTAGATTCTTTCGTACTTTTTAGAGCTTCAATCTCGTCATCTGTAAGAGGTGTAATAGTCGTATGGTAGGAGGGGATATAACTTTCACCGTATCCTGTACTAAACATTGTCCCAGAGAAGTAATTGATCATAACTATTTTTGGATTACTCCAGCCATTTACTTTTACATAACATAGTCTTGGAAGGTTCAAATTTTTTAGTTGAAACCATTGCAATCTTTGTTCGAAGCTACTGTCTTTAAACTTTTCGATAAGCTCATCATTTTCAATAGTGAATGCAGTTGTATTGTCCTTTAATGTTTCAAGGTTTAGACGCACCATTATTCGGTGCTCATTATATTTATGGTATTGATGACCTTTATCACAAACCAAGATGTTTCTATCGTCATCTAATAATTTTATAGCTTCAAATATTTTCATAATCCTGCCTTCCGTAATTCTAAAGAGTGTGTCAGTCTGTAATTAAATATTCTTCGGATGACATAGCTTCTTAAGTAGCTTGAGATAAAGAAAATAACGCTTGATATTGTTGCTATCGTGAGTTGGTCATAGCTGTACAGAAGAGGAAACACAAAGTAGACGATGAGCCAACCTATAATGATACCGACGATCTGATTTGTCATGATCTCATAGTGTGAATGTTTTTTAGTTTGCATTATTAAGTCTTACGATTATTATCTCAATTTGTGTTAATGCTTGTGTCATATTTTTCATGTTGGCGACATCATCCTTAAACATAACAGCTTTATTAGATAATGCTCGTCCTTCTTCAATTATCAATTTTTCTATATGCTCAAGTTTTTTTAAATTCATTGTTTTCCTTTACGCGAATAATCCGTTTTGTGTACCTGGTTTAATCCAGACATATTCGTTTCTCATCACAGTACCTGCTCCAGATGAAGCTCGTGATTTGAAACTTACTTTTTCCCAGTGTGTCAATGTGTCGTTATAAAGTTCCGAGTCGTACCCGGATAGTAGAACCATGCCTTTTATATTTTGAATCTGTTCTAGCAGCTCTACATGATCCTCTTCGCTCATCTCATGTCGGTAATACTTCATGCCGCCTTTCATGGATGATCTTGTTGTCGGTAAGTAAGGCGGGTCAACATAGAACAGGGTGTTTTCGCTATCAACCGTATTGATAAGCCTGGAAGCTTCTACATTTTCAATTACTACCCCTTGTAAACGGTTTATAATCGCTTTGAGATGATGCGGAAGTCTGGACCATTGTTGTGCCGGTGCGGAAAATGAACCTTCGCATCGATCAAGGCCTCTAAATCCTGTCCTACCTTTTGTGGCACCTGCAGAACCAAACCCCATGTGTGATCTGACAATACATCGTCTAGCTTGTTCAACTGGGCAACTTGTCTCTTCCCACCCTAAGAACATCTCGGATCTGGAAAATGGAGTAAATGCTAAAAGTTCTAGCAGCTCTTTAGAATAACAAGGATCTCGTAGAACTTTGAAGACGTTTACAATGTCCCCGTCTAAGTCATTGTATATCTCATTTTTACTTCTGTTTTTTCTAAGCAAGATGCTTCCACCACCACCGAAAGGTTCAACGTAGGTCATATGAGGTGGCATTAAAGGGATAATCTTGTCAGCTGCTCTCCACTTTCCCCCATGGTACCTGAGTGGTGGTCTGGTTGGTTTACTCATGTTTTGCCTTTATATTTACGCAGAGACTTTTGTTTTGATATTGAGTTCATTCTAGAGCCTTTTATGGAATGTTTTGTTCTACCAAAAAGGTAGGGATATTTTCAGGGTGAGGGTTGGAGAATGTAGTTTGTGTGTTTAACTGTAGTTACGTTTTTGAACTATTGGGCATTTCCCAAGAGCTCAACCTTCATATATGCCTGTTACTTCGTAGTCTGAATAGCTTTCCCATCTATAAGCGGGTAGAAGTTGTCATTTCCGCACCAATCATCATTTTCTACAAAAAAGCTTTTTTCTTTTGCTTCTTCTCTGCTAATCATATCCTACCCTTTCTTTTCATTATGTATTTTAAACTCTAATATTACTATAAACACTAACAACAACAAAGTGACCGCTATCTCTATTAAAAATATTTCTCTCATTACCTTCTGCTCCAACAGGTGATTAAAACGAATATCCAAGGATTGTCAAAGTTACACCTTCTACCCGTTTACCTTTATAATCCATCTGCGGGATATGCAGTACGGATAAACTAAGTTTTTTATAATTAATTGTTGCGGTAGGGATAAATATAATGGGTATCACCTCCCTTTCAAAATACACAGGCTTATTAAAATAAACATACTTTGTCTTTCTGGAAGCTATACCAAAGTCGAATCCAAATCTAAACCATGAAGTCGCTTTGTGGTCAACACCTACGGTCACGCTATACATAGGGTTAGAATAAGAGTCTTTTAACGCAAGAACATCAAGCATAAGCAGGTAATCTTCATCATCAATGATGTCAAACTCGTACCCAATGCCTAAATTAACCTCGTTAAACTCTTCTCCATACATATCTTTATCATTGTTGTGTTTAGATGCTATAGACAGTAATAACCTATCAGCATGTAAAGTATTAATGACAAATAAAAATAAGAAAAGTAACTTCATGGATTAATCCTTGCTGAGATCATCTTCTGCTCCGTGGTACTTGAGAGGTGTCGGGATGGTTTGCTCATGTTTTGCCTTTATATTTACGCTGAGGCTTCTGACCTGGTTCTGACTTTATAATTTGCTTTGATGAGTGCTGCGGCTAGGGGTGGACATACTGAGTTTCCGCACATTCTTACCTGGGCTGTTTTGGTTAAGGGCTTACCGTTGAACTCGATGTCAATTTTGTAATGTTCAGGGAATCCTTGAGCGCGAAATAGTTCGCGCGGTGTCAACATTCGCATACCGATATCAATGATCTGATGAAGCTCACCGTGAACCGTTACGAGTCCAAACCTGTCTTTTGTGGTGATGGTGTGGATGGATTCATTTATGTTTTGTCCTTCACCCGTTCCGTAATACTTCGCCAAGAAGGCACGTACTTCTCCAATATGGGTTCCGCCGGCGGTAAGTGTATGGACAGGTTCGTCAGTTTTAAACCCGATATTTTGACCGCGCATCTTTATCATACTTGAAGTGACAAGCTGTTGTTGAGATCCTGTTGTTGTAAGCGTGGAGAATGGAACATTTGCTTTACGTCCTATGTTTCCAAGGTTGTGTTGTGCTATAAAAGCTTGTACCAGGGCAAAGTGACCGCCTTTTACTTCTGCCATTTGTGTTCTAAGCGGTTCATCTGCATTAAAAACTCTTTGATGCGAAGCATTGGCATGTTCTGTAAGAAAAGGGACAACTAGACTATGACGACCACCGCCTGCAGTAATAGTACCAACCGGTGAGTTCATGTCGTTACCTCTTTCAAAACCTGTTCCGTTGACCTTTGGACCATAATATGTTTGAATGAATGGCACGGTTAGATAATGATGGTTCCCTGTGAGGATAGTCGACATCGGTTCTTTTACAGACTTCGGATGATTGTTGGTCATATTCTTTACTATGAATGGATCAGGATTGTTTAGGACAAACTTTTTAAGTCCTTTTGCAATGCGATTCATCGTGTTATCTCTAAGAGGACGTCTAACTGTCAGCCCGTGCTTTGCTTTGACTTCTGCGGCAGTATCAAAGATGGACGGAGCTACTAATGACCAGTCAATACAGTCTGCTGCTGTTTTCCATGGTTGAAGTTCACCTGAGACAACTTTCTCATTTTTTGGGTTTGCATGAGTTGGATCTGGCCAGACAATTTGTTCACCGTCACATCGTGCGATAAGAAAGAGGCGTTTCCGGATAGTGGGTGTTCCATAGTCGCAAGCTCTTAGCTCTTTCCATTCAACGCGATATCCAAGCCTCTCAAGCTGGGAAACAAACCTTCTGAAGGTGTTTCCTTTTCTAAGCTCACATGCTTTGCCGTCACATTTCAACGGACCCCATTCTTGAAACTCTTCTACATTTTCAAGGATGATTACACGGGGCCTTTTATTTTTAGCCCACTTCACACCAATCCATGCGAGAGATCTGATCTTCTTTGACTTTGGCTTGCCGCCTTTTGCTTTTGAAAAGTGTTTACAATCAGGGGACAACCACAATAACCCGACAGGACGACCAACGGCAATATGGGCAGGGTTTAGTTCAAAGACGTCATTGATAAAGTGAACGGTGTCGGGATGGTTTGCTTTGTGTAAAGCGATCGCTTCCGGGTCATGATTGATAGCTACATCCGGTCCACGACCTAGCGCCATCTCTATGCCGGTACTCGCACCGCCTCCGCCTGCGAACAGATCTACGATGATCTCATCATCGCTAAAGTCGAATGTCATTCTTTTTGTCATGATATGGTCCTTGGGATATTGTGTATTTAAAAATAATGTGGTAGTATGCTTGTTCGGTTTATCCGAAATCTCGGAGTAGCTCAGCTGGATAGAGCACGGATTTCATAAATCTGAGGTCGGGGGTTCGAGTCCCTCCTTCATAATGCTTCACCCAACTTGCAACGCAATATAGTCTAGGTCTTTGTCCGTGATATGATGGTTCTCTTTTTGGAGTCCTACCAGGTACCACTCTTCGTTTTCGTCATTCCATTGCCCTACGGTCATCTCGCCTAGGTAACGTACCCAGTAAAAGCCTGGTCTTCTCGTTATATGTTGGCTTTTCTGGTTAAGATTATTTAATTCTTTTTTGTCTTCTTGAATTTCTTCCTCTGGTGAATCAAGTACATAGCCTTTTTCCCATGTTCTTTTATGCATTATTTACCCTTATTTTTAATTATCTCTTTAATCTCTTCTTCGGTGTATGGCTTTCCGTTAACCAAGATCTTGTCAACCTGTCCTACGGCCTTGCCTTTTAAGAAGCCGGTCATTTCAGATATCCCATTGCTTTGGCAGCGTTGATGTTTTTAGGGTCTGTTTGAGAAGGGTTTAGTTTTGGGATGCGGTAATCGGGAACTTCTTTGAAAGACTCTTTGAAGGTATGGGTGTCCATCACTCTTTGTACGCCGTTTTCATCTGTGTAGAGGGTTAAGTCTAGAGGGTGTACGGTTTCGGTCTCTTCATTAAGCAGCCAGTGGATGGAGGTTCCTTTTATCCAGACGGTTATGTCTTTAGGGCTTAAAAGGGGGAAATAATTATCAGAGGCGTATTTGAATTGGTCATCGTTTAGCATGTGTGTCCTTTAATATCCCGAAGATATATCTGATATATCCCCGTCTTCTGCCATTGCCTCTTCACGGTCGAGGCCGTATTTTTTGTTGAGCTTTTTTATGGCGTCTGCTTTGACATCTGATGGGGCCAAAGATACTTGTATGTGTTCGAGCTCTCTTTGGTACTGTTCACTTTTTTGCATGTGTGTCCTTTATGATGTTTCTAACGCATGGATGAGTTCGTCTGCATTGAACTGATTTTCTTTTTCATGGGTTTTGATCGTCTCTTCTTTTACTTTTTCTACAAGGTCAATAAGTTGGGCCTTGGTGATGTTAAGCACTTCATCATCTTTTATACTGTCAAATCTGGTTTGTATCTTTGACTTTTCTTTTTTTTGTGACATGGGAGGTTCCTTTTGTTTGGGGTTTAGGTTTATGCTTTTCCAGTACAGGTGAAGCTTATTGTTGTAGTAAGAAAGGATGTCCTCCTTGCTCATTCGTTTTGGAAGCCCTTTGTATATGGTCTCACAATCATCAAACTTGGTGCGGGGGTCATAAAATTTGTGCTTGTTTTTAAACCAGGCTTCACCGTGGGTCATTAGTGTTCTTTTGGGACATAGAAATCATCAAGGGTATAATCATCTCTATGGATATAGTCCTGTTTCTTTCTATAGATGAAGTACCTGATCAGTACCGTGACTAGGATCAAGATGGCGAGAACCGACACGGCTATCCAGACAAAAAGAAGTAACAAAGCTGTTTCATACATGGTTTAGTCCTGTTTTTGATTTAAAGGTATTGAGATAATGTTGCGCCCTTGTAATGCTGATACCGGGATAGATGAAGGCGATTAGCCTGAGATAGTAAAACTCGATATCTTCAATGTTCATGTTTACCATCCTGAACCCCTGTAAAGAAGGTCTTCTGTCTGGTCGTGCTTTTTTGCCTTATAGACAATTTTTATCTTCTTGCGCTGTGTGGTCGGTCTGTTTTCTAGCCGCTTTGGTTGCATTTGGTCTCCTTGAAATATATATTCCTTGTTTAGTAACTACTAGCTGACCCAGAGGGATGACGTTTGGTGTCTCATCAAAGAGTCCGCGTTTAAGATCCTTATTCATATTCCGACCCTTACAAATTTTGAATCTTGTTTGACGTAAAGTTTTAGATCATCAATCGCGTAGTTCCCGCCTACACCTCCAACAAACCTACGCAGTTTGTCGTCATACTTGACTTTAAAGGGTACAAACTTGCCATCTACCATGTGATAACTGTTTTGGTTTCGGTATTCGCTACTTTGTTTTATCTTTGCATATAGCTGTGTCATGTTGATCCTTCCTTGTGTTTATAAAAATTGGTCTGCTAACTGCTCAAGCAGCTCTTCGAACCTTTGCCATTTAGTTTGTAGGTACTTCATTTTTCACATCCGCGTAATCCTTTTTTAAACTCTTTTATAAATGCACTTATTGCATCTGAAAATTCTTTAGAAGCTTGTTCAAAGGTTTTGTTGTTGGGGTTGGTGCTACATTCTGAACGGCTCAAAGACATCCCCTCTAAAAGTTCTATTTGCCTATCAATCCTCATCAATTCTTTTTTTCTTCTGTTTTCTTTACCCATTGTCAAACGGTCATGTACTGATCTGGTTTCATCAGGTAAATTAAAATATCCCCATACTGGGTGGTACATCAACATATTATGGTCCTTCTAATATCTTCAATTAACTCTTCTAAACAGTCAGGGAAAAAACCTCTTTTACTTTTTATGTATCTCAAGGGTCTTCCTTTTTGTTAATTTCGTCTTTGCCCTTAAGTTCGCCATGTTTGTAGCCATTTCTGTATGCTATAATTACAAAAATAATCATGAAAGCAGCACTTATGAATGCAATAGAGTTAACGATTAAAGTCTCTGACATGTCTTTTTCCTTTCCGTTTTCATTTACTGAAGTTTTTAGTATTTTTGGGATGCTTGTAAGTACCTATATTTTGCTTGCACTAACTGCCTACAAGGTAGGGTATAAGTTTGGTCATATAAGGGGACTTCAAGAGGGCGAAGAAGTGGGCTACAAAAAAGGACGACCCCGCAAGTTTGATAAGCTTGCGTGCGTCCATTACCCTGCCGAGATGGACAACAACCTATATTATGATATAGAGATGTTAAAAAAAGACGGCAGGGTTATTGAGGTAAGTTGTCCCTATATAAAACAAAACAATTGTATTAACACAGGGTCAAGATGTATTTTACTTGACCCTGTGAGCTCTTAGAATCCCTTTAAACGTTTTATGAAATACCCGAAGGTGGTTCAATGAAACGCTGTCCAGTCGGTTAAGACTGGAATGCTTTTACGTCTTCAATGTTTTCTAAAATAGAAGCTGTGATCTCTCGAATGGTTTCTTCATAGAGTTGATCAATGTTGTAGCAGATCATCTCAGCAGATAAACCACCATCTTCAGCACCTAAGAAAATCTCTGTCTCAAAACGTGTCGTGATTACACGATCATTTGCAAAGACGGGGAACTCTAAGGTGATGATGCGCGGTAGTGTCATGCTTGACTTTCCTGTGACGATGTTAACATCAAGATGGAACTTTTGCTGAGCGTTACGCTGTACGCTGTCAATGGTCTTAATGGCTTGAAGGTGTTCGGCCATCTCAATAATGTCCATATTGTCAGCTTTTTTATCATCAAGGGCTACAATGTAGGGTTCCATGCGTTTAAGAAACTTAACAAACTGCTTTTGAGACAGTTGAGATTTTTCATGTCTTAAGAACTCGTTGTAATCGTCCGTGTGCTGCAGCGGCATAGTACATATAGAATCGCCATGATCAGCTTTGTCTTTGGTTGAGTAGTTAAATACAGATTTGACACCATCATTGTTGTAAAACAGTTTTGTTGCATCTGTCTTGTACTCGTTTACAAACTCGATAAAATCTTCTTTGTTGATGACTCTTTGACCGAGAACATGACGCGCGATGTCTGGCTTGAAGTAAACAGGTCTGTCACTTTCATCCAGTTTGTAGTCCTGATGAACCGCTTTACGTCCATTGCTCAAGTCTTGTATAACTGGTCTAAATGAGTCCATCATAGACTTTAAAAATTCTTTCATTATTTAACTCCTGGTAGTGTTTGTTGGTTTGGTCTATTTCTAGACGGTAAGAAGGTTCTGTCATTTACAAAGAAGCCTGTTTTGATTTGGACCTCAGGTACTTTTGATGCTACGGTACCGACCATTGCGATCTGGTCTTCTGCAATCTTGCTGATATCAAGCTTGATAGTAAGTGTGGACTTTTTTTCAAATAGCATGGTTGCTTTTACACACTCTTTTAGTTTACGAGAGGTTTCATCGGCTATATCTCCGTTGCCTACGGTTCTGAATGCAGCAATAAATGCCTCTATCTCTGATGCTAAAACTTCATCTGACATGGTGACTCCTTTTTTTTGTTAAGTATTTAATCAGAGCAAGCGCTTACTCTCAGTTAGATACTTAATCAACTGCATATTTGCTCCAGAGTCCGTTGACGACCCTTCACGCTTTCGCTTGAATACTGCGTGGGATTTTTAAAAACGACCTCATTACTTGCGAGAGCTGCCGCTGTTGGATTGTGATACAATTCCTAAAAAAGGTTTTGCGAAATGGAAATTCCTATTTGGGTATATGTGACATCTATCATAGGCTCGTTTTCAGTTGGTTTAGGCATAGGGCTCAAAATAGCGACTAAGACTGTAACTATAGATGACAAAGCAACATGTTCTGTTCAGAATGAACATAAACATAAAGCAGTATTCATCAAAAAAATATATACCAATGGCCAATGTAGTGATATATCTTGTTACTATTTGGGCCCTAAAAAGATTTGTTCATTAACACAGAGTAAATGTAAATACCTCACTTAGAGATCATTACTCCTAAGACAAACCCTACCAACCCAGCGAACACTATTATCGAAATAAAATTCAATAGATCTTCCATTTAACAATCCTAAGTAAAATATCTTGTTGAAGTAGAGGACCTCATACAGGATCTAGAATAAACTCTGTTTGGGTACCTATAAATGCAAGGCACTCTTTGATGTGCTTGCAGTCTTTGCACTTACAAAAACCGTCGTCTCTTTTTATAAGAGTCGAGGTCTTCCTACTGCTTTTCACTGCATCACCAATTCAAATACACAAACATGGCAAGTCCAAATACTATAGCTATGGCTATAGGTATTGTTTCCATTTTCTTTCCTTTAAAGCTTTTTGTGAAGGGGTTATACTTATAGTTACTCCACTTCATCAAAAGCTCGTTTCAACTGCATATTTGCTCCAGCGTCCGTTGACGACGCTTCCCGCTTCCGCTCGAATATGTGCGGGGATCATTTGAAAACGGCCTCATTACCTGCGAGAGCTGCCGCTGTTGGATTGTGATACAATTCCTCAAAAAGGTTTTGCGAAATGGAAAGTCTAATTATTGATATTGGTTTGTTCGTATCTGGTCTTAGCATTGGATATACCGTAGCTAAAGCTCAGTCTGTTCGAGAACTTACAAGTACCTGTTCACTAAAAGCAGATAATCTTCCTCTTCACAGAAGAACAGGACGAAGTGGTGTACGTCAAAGTGG
>Ga0316207_10004647_pt1 | contig 11805 bp, 8 predicted proteins | sample 6weekpyrite_MG_FD_204943 | JGI IMG/M metagenome (GOLD analysis project Ga0316207, IMG submission 204943) | Microbial mat bacterial communities from mineral coupon in-situ incubated in ocean water Damariscotta River, Maine, United States -... | ecosystem: Environmental > Aquatic > Marine >...
GCTCGCCGTTATACAGGTCGGGAAGTCGTTCAGGCAGGATTTCAGTTACTACACTTTGATCAAAATGTAGTTCAATATCTGTCATCAGGGGGCTTTCAAGCTTGGTGAATAACGAAGTCATTTTACTGCTTACTTCATTAACATTACTTATATAGGTAAAGCTACCTCGGCCAAACTGTGCAGCCTTGCGCATAAAATAACTATTAGGCGCAGAACCAATTCCAATAGTAAATAAACGACTTTTTCCCAGATGACTATGAATTATATCGAATAATGCAGATTCGTTTCCAACGCTGCCATCGGTGAGAAAAATAACCTGGTGAACATAATTAGTATCGGCAGGGTTATTTAAAGCCAGTTTTAATGCGGGAGCCATTTCAGTACCCCCCTCTGCTTTAAGTTGACCAATATACTGTTTTGCGATTGATATATTTTCATAGCTGGCATATTGCGAGTGGGAAAACAGTTGATTGGTGATGGAGTTAAACTGAATAATATTAAATTTGTCATGCAAGCGAAGTCTGTCTAAAGCCACTATTAAAGACTGTTTCGCCTGCATCATAGACACCCCATGCATGGAGCCTGAAGTGTCAATTATATAACTTATGTCCCTGGCTAGAGGCTGGCCGTTATGAGCGCTATCATCAGGCGGGACTAGCATTAACATTTGATAATAATCAGTATTTATTTTCTCGTTAAAAACAGCCGCTTTTGGAGCATGGTTAAGCTGTGGTGTCCAAACCAGTTCGAAATCATGATCAGAGGGTGTTGTGCCATTGGCTAGAGATATATTTATAATGTCATTAGCATGCTGTTTGACGATATTGTGATACCGACTAACTAAATTCTTTAATGGGAAGCCCGCGTTAAGTTTTATATTTATAGATACCGGGTTAACTTTTTCGGGGCCAGTATGCAGAGGAGGTGTAATTAGAGCTGAATCTTGAAGCAGGTTTGTATTGTACCCCCAACCTGTTTGCGACCATGATATAGTTTCTTCTATGTTTTTTTCAGCGACAGGTCCGGGAGCGTGTAATGTGGTTTGTTGTGGGGTATTTCTGGGCACATAACGAGGAGTAATTGCCATAGGAAAGCGCAAACTAAAATTTCCCCGTTCATAATGTAAAACCTGCTGGTAATCAATTTCAACAATAATAGTTTCGGCAGGCGCAATATTTGCCACAGTATTGGTAAACAGGTTTGGCCGTTGCTGTTCAATGAGTGCCGCTTTCCTGCCATCTTGTTTCGCTTTTTCATAAATACGTTTAGCATCAAGTTTTTCTTTTATTGCGCCCTCTATGATTCGTTCTCCAATACGTATTCGCATGTGATCCACAGCAGCGTTTTCTGGTAAGGGAAAAACATATTCTGCCTCAATCCAGTTATCGCTGGTGTTTATAAAGTGTTGTTTGATATTAGTACGTACTATCATGCCAGAGACATTCATTTCCACATCTGTACGGAGTAAGGGTATTTCCTGATATATATTGGGAGTATCAGTCTTAAGTAACAGGCTACCCTGATTGACATCATTAAATTTAATGTGCGGAAACGTGGGAGTGTGTGTGCTTCCATAGGCCAGGTTACCTAGCAGCATTAGAAGCATGCCCAGGGTAATTAAAAGCAGGCTTATAATAATTCGTTTAAGCCAGATTAAAGAAGTTGATTGGCGGGGACGGTATTTATCATGTAAATATTCACGACGGGGTCGGCGCTTTAGAAAGTGTGTATTGAAAATTAGCATTTGAGCCTCCTGATGAAAATACAAGGTTTCTTAAGGCGTAGTTAAAGCGAAAAGAGTGGCATTAGAATGGTGTGATTCGGACAGTGTAAAGATGAAATGTGATGAATTATGACAACAGGCCTTAACCTGTAATATCTGGCAGGCTAATGTGTTAGGGTATGACACAGTCAAATAAAAGAGAAGGTTTAGGGATGTCACAGCATATAGCGATAGTAGAAGATGAACCATCTATCAGAGAAAATTATGCAGATGCATTTAAACAACTGGGTTACAGGGTAAGTCAACATGGTGGTCGAGATGAGGCGATCAAGGCATTTGATACACGCTTGCCTGATTTGGCTCTGTTAGATATAGGCCTGGAAGATGATGCGGAGGGTGGGTTTGAAGTTTGTCGCATACTGCGCAATAAATCAGAAACCGTGCCGATTATATTTTTAACGGCAAGGGATAGTGATCTTGATACTATTTCAGGTTTAAGATTAGGGGCCGATGATTATCTAACCAAGGATATAAGTTTACCGAATTTATGTGCTCGGGTCGCTGCACTGTTCAGACGAATTGGTGCCTTGACTGCTACCCCGACTCCTGAAGAAATTATTGAGCGTGGACCACTTAATATGGATATGAATCGATTTACCGTAGACTGGAAACAACAACGGATTGATTTAACATTAACAGAGCTTTGGGTAGTACATACTCTGGCAAGACATCCCGGGCATGTCAAAAACCGAGATCAGTTAATGGAGGATGCACATATAGTAGTCGATGATGCAACTATCACCTCTCATATAAAACGGATAAGAAATAAGTTTTTAAAAATAGACGAAGAATTTAACTGCATAGAAACCGTTTATGGAATGGGATATCGCTGGCTTGAAAAATAAGATTAATAGCGATGTCTAAAGACGTAAATAAAATATACAGAATATCGATTCGTAGTAAATTGCTGCTTGTTTCAGCAGTGTTGTTTACGGTTCCCTGGATTGGCGTGCAATATATTCAGGATATGGAGAATTTTTTACGAATCAGTCAGGAAGAAAGTTTATTAGGCAAGGCGCAGATAGTTGCAGCAGTTTTACAGGGGCAGGCTGAAATTTTCAAATCAAGAACGCACACTGGTGTAGATAATGAAGCTGCAAAAAAAACGCCAGAAAATTTATCACATCTGTATGTCAGGCCATTGAAAAGAGCGATACAGCTAGATGGTTATCTTGATGACTGGCTTGATTTCGATGAAAAATCAAAACTGATTAAATCAGAAAATTCTGCATCGATTCAATACAGGTATTACCTGGCAAGTTACAGAAAGTATCTGTATATGATATTAAAGGTTAAGGATGATAAGGTGGTATACAGAAAGGCCAATAGTTTAAGCTTAAATAAAAATGACCACATAATTATCAATTTAAGAAATAAAGAGGGACAGTTAAAAAACTATATCATAGCTACACAATCTCCAGGTTGGGTAAATGCACATCGCATGGAATTTCGCCACGACGAGTGGCAAGGAGTAGCCCCGGAACTACGAATTAAGGGGGAATGGCAGGAAACTGTCGATGGTTACAATGTAGAAGTTAGATTGCCACTAGCTTTAATAGGTGATGATTTTTCATTTTTTGTTGCCGATGTTGATGATGCGAAAAAGGGGGGTATTAATTCTGTTCTGGGTGAGAGTGAAGTGGCAGGTGAACCAGGTACAATAGTTATACCATCGTTAAAAGTAGAAGAAATGTTAAGGCGAATAAATAGACCAGCTTCGCGTACCTGGGTTGTTGATCAAAATTACAGGGTGTTAGCAGTTGCCGGGGATATTAGAACAGAAGATAAAGCGCTAGAAGAAGTTAGCGATAATGGTGTAAGTACTATCAGTAAGCTCGTAAGTATTTTTTATCATTTATTACTCAAGCAACCCACGCATAATTTTAAAGATGAGTTATCAAGTGTGTCGTATCTGCGAGGAAAAGTAGTAACGTCTGCGTTAGAGGGGATTGCAGCAACCAGTTGGAGAGATACCCCGGATAAACAGGTTAAAATACTAACAGCAAGTTATCCGGTGATGGTGAATGGAAAATCAGTAGGAGCCATCGCGATTGAAGAAACCAGTAATTCGATTTTAATTTTGCAAAATCGAGCGATGGAAATTTTAATTAATTTAACAGCTCTTACGTTTTTAATAACAGTAGTTGTCTTGTTAAGTTTTGCAACCCGACTTTCTGTTAGAATCAGGCGTTTACGTGATGAAACGGAACGAGCAATAACCAGTGAAGGTAAAATTGAAAAGTCTTTTAAATTAACCAGGTCAAGCGATGAAATTGGGGATTTGACCAGAAGCTTTACTGAGATGCTGTCTCGTCTGGCAGAATATAACCGTTATCTTGAAACAATGGCGGGTAAATTATCCCACGAGTTACGTACACCTGTTACAGTCGCGCGTTCTTCGTTAGAAAATCTTCAAACGGCAAAAACTGATGAGGCTAGGGAGACTTATATCCGACGCGCAAGTGAAGGTATGGGGCGGTTAAGTGATATTTTAACAAGGATGAGTGAAGCAACAAGGCTTGAGCAGACGTTGCAATCAGAGACACTACAGAATGTTGACTTAAGTGAGTTAATTGAAAATTGCATAGCGGGTTATCGTATAGCGTATCCGGATGTTGAATTCAAGTTTGAACATAAGTCTGACACTCATGGTGAAATTTCAGCTGTACCAGAATTGTTGGCACAGATGCTGGATAAATTAGTATCCAACGCGGTTGATTTCCATGTTGAATCAACCGCCGTAGAGCTAAGATTAAAGGAACTTAAAAACGTGGTTCAATTAAGTGTCATTAATCTGGGCGATGTCTTACCCGAGTCTATGCGTGAGAATCTATTTGAATCCATGGTTTCAGTTAGGAATAAAAGGGGGGACAGGCCACACCTTGGTCTTGGCTTGTATATAGTTCGGATGATTGTTGAGTTTCATCAGGGGAGTGTACGGGCATTAAATTTAGATGATGAGTCTGGAGTTGAAATTTTAATAGAGCTTCCTTTGGGATAGCTTTTGGCTTTATGTGCCTGATTTCTGTGCTGTCACCACACGGGCAAATGACTTTCTTCTTACAGTTGAGTTTTTACTGTCCGAGGTAATAAGATAAGTGCATTGTATGTAACCAGGTAAACGAAAACAAAATAACAGGCCTGGTTATTAAAAAAAGTCACTCTTTATAAATGCCAGGAACCAGAAAAATTAAATAAATAGTCTATGTGCCATAATTCATAATAATTCACCCGCATATCTCAATATTGCTGTCAGCAAATAAACACATCACCCCTTCATACTAATCCTCAAGTTAACAACAAAACATGTTGTTGATATTTGAACCGAAACTAAATCGAGGAAATTAATATGAAAACTTCAAACAAAACGACATATCCAGTAGCAATGATTATTGGTCTGCCCCTGTTGGTTTTAGGTGGGTGCGCAAATGAAACTGTAAAACTCACGCCTGAGTCAGCAATGACAGTAAATGAAATAATTGAAAATAATGAGGAGTTTAATGAGCAGTTACAGGAAATTGATAACAACATAACCACTGTGCCTGATCAGGAAGTCATGGAGGTTAGCAAAACTGAAGAAGTCGAAACTGTTGAAATAGCTATAGAAACGCCTGTAGAAGAAGAGGTGGTAGCCAGGGAAAAAACACCAAAACCAGATGAAGGTATTATCGGGTTTGCATTTGATCAGGCTGATATTGATGCACAATATGGTGAATTACTTTGGCAGCATGCTCAATATCTAAAAGAAAACAAAAATTTAATTTTACATATTAGTGGTCATACTGATAGCTCAGGGATCAGGGTCTATAACGAAATGTTAAGTGTAAAACGTGCAAACCAGGTGGCAAATATTTTAATCGATTTCGGTGTAGATAAAGATCGTATTAAAGTAACCGGTAATGCTGATGACCTACCATTGGCCGGAGCAGTCCATCATAGAGAGCATCGTAGAGTCGAATTAGATTTTGAGGATCAACAGTTAGTTAGCAATTAAAGGAGGTGAAGGAGTAGGCTCATTAATTCGGGTTGGGTTAATGAGCCTTTTTTGTGTAGTAATATTTTTTTAAGCATAGAAGACTACCGGACGACAACTTTTTGTCCGGTCACATTCTCTACGATTTTACGTAAATTGGATGCCCCCCCTACATGTAAAGCAATCGCCTGACATATTTTTATATCATATTCAGCCGTAGGGTTACAATTGTTGCTAGATTGTACAACTTGATCTGTAAGTGATATGTTTGAATTGTTTTTCGACATTTGCTTGTTCCAGTCTGTTAATTAGTCATAATATACTATATTTTAAGATCATCATGTGCAGGTCATATTGTGCCAATTTACAATCAGAAAATGCCATGAAGTTTAAATTGATTTTGATCTTTAAAATACAAAATTTTATGTTTGGTATTAATGGCTGTTATGCTAAAAAAACGAGTTTATGTTTAATGTAAATATTGTTAAATTATATTAATAATTAAAACCTGAGATCTGGCATGGAAAAACTTCTCGAAATAATGGCTGCTCTTAGAGATCCTCAGAGTGGGTGCCCCTGGGACATAAAGCAAACATTTCAAACAATTATTCCTTATACACTGGAAGAGGCATATGAGGTTGCCGACGCAATAGAGAGTGGGGATATGCAGGAGCTAAAATCTGAGCTGGGTGATTTACTGTTTCAGATTGTTTTTTATGCACAAATGGCAAAGGAGCAGGGGGAGTTTGAATTTAATGACGTTGTTGACACTGTTAGTGAAAAGTTGAAAAGAAGGCACCCCCACGTATTTGCAAATGTAGACTGTAAAGATGAGGCGACATTACATGAGGCATGGGAAAATTCAAAAGCTACAGAACGTGATAAGCTGGCGGAGGCTGAAAAAGCTTCCATACTAGATGGTGTTGCAAAAGCTTTGCCATCCTTAAAACGAGCGCAAAAGTTACAGAAACGTGCTGCCAGGGAGGGTTTTGACTGGCCTGATATTGAGCCTGTGCTGGAAAAGATAGAGGAAGAAATTCAGGAGCTGCGACATGCGGTGCAGGTAAATAACCAGGCATCGATCTTTGAAGAAACAGGTGATATTTTATTTAGTTGTGTGAATCTGGCGAGGCACTTGAATGTAGATGCTGAAGAATCACTAAGAGGATGTAACCAGAAATTTGAGCAGCGTTTTGCTTATATCGAAAGCGTTTTAAATAAGTCAGGTCGTGCTTTTAAAAGTTGCACCATTGAAGAGCTAGAAATTTTATGGCAAGAAGCAAAAGTTAAGTGATTTTATAAACAGTAGTTCATAGTTAGTCGTAGTATTTGTAGGGGGGCGATATTAGTGATATATTCGCGGCGTAATATCTGGTGCTATTTTTCGTTGGCATTTAATGAAATAAATACAGGTGATGAGTGAAGATTATGATTAAATTTGTAGGTAATTTCTTTGTTGTGTCTGTTGTTTGCCTGCTTTCAGCCTGTAGTTTAGAAGACCTTGCTGAGACGTGTGAGTCCGCATTTTCCTGCCCTGCTGATAATTCAACTGCACAATTGTGTTGTACTTTTGATAGTTGTCGCTATGTAACAGGTACAAAAACATTCGGCTGTAATGGAACAGATTGTATTACGGGTACACAGACACTGACGGATTTCTGTCTGGGGACTACTGCATCAAAATCTGAAATAGAACTGGCGAATATGCTTGGTCTGGAAAAGGTTGAAAATATGATGCTAAAAAAATCTATCGATGATATGTACAGGGATCTTGGTGTAGAAGCTAGTCAGGAATAACCTGCTGGGTCGTAAGCGCTGGTGTTATACCACATGCCCTGGTTTTAATACCCAATACAGTATTAAGTTGAATTGTCTTAAGTTAAATTTCCTGTTGCATTTCTGTTACAGCAGGCGCCCCCAATTCATGTCTCCAGTAGTTAACGGGATAGCAATGGGTTTAAATATAAGCTTATTTTTTAACAGAACAGTCGTGGCCATGTTGTTAAAATACGCTAAAAAATAATGCCTGGGTTTAGTTTCATCAGGTTCAGGAATTAGCACTGATTTTTTTAGCGTTTGACTGGGTTTGATAAATAGGGCCTATAATTAATTATTTATATAGGCATGATAACGGTTACGAATTTCTCTAACATAATTAACCGGTTCTCTACCACGCACATAACCATGGCGCGCTTTTTTGAAATGTTTTCGCTGAGATAAAAGCAACATAGCCTTTTCAACGTTATTAAACCAGTGATTTGGATTTAGCCCCTGTTGCCTAGCTAGTCTACGGGCATCTTTCACATGCCCCTGTCCTGCATTATAAGCCGCCAATGTAAACCACATTCTATCTTTAATGTTAAGTTCTGGTTCAAATCTGTTTCTAACCCAATTTAGATATTGTACTCCAGCTTTAATGCCAGGTTCAGGTTGCTTCAGATTGCTTATCCCCATTTCTTTTGCTGTTCGAGGCATTACCTGCATTAGACCCTGGGCACCTACCCAGGACTTTGCTTTCGGGTTGAAGCGACTTTCCTGATACATTTGTGCAACAATTAATCGCCAGTCAAAATCATATTTTCGTGCATATTTTTTTACCAGTGAGTCGTAAGGTGAAAGTGTTCCATTTGGATTTAAGTCAATACGCTGGGAACGATATTTCTTAATTTTATGTGCATTTTTGAAATATTTGTTATAGGTGGAATTATAAAAAAGTGAGCGATGTTGTTTTTTTATAAACTGATTAACTGCGGCAATCAGCTTCGGGTTGTTGTCCCGCATAGCCCAGGCATTTTGACGTGCTTCACCCATGTCTAAAACCCCTTGTATATCATCACGCCATGTCAGTTCAATATCTACCAGGTGGTTATCAGCGAGTGTGAGGTCAAAGTTACCACTGGCAACCTGGGCAATAATTTCCTCAGTTTCCATGTTCTCTGGTGCAGCAACTAAATTAAATTTTAAACCTGTATTTTGTAGTTTTTGTAGTGTTTCCCAGTAAGCACTTGATTGACGAACATAAATACTGCGACCAGCCAGGTCTTCTAGTGATTCAATAGAAAGGTCATCAGCTCTGCTTACAATGACTTCTGATGCGATATGGTGAGGTTTACTGAAAGTGATGCCACGCTTTTTTCGTTTCTCAGTTATGCTTAAAAAGCTGGCAATAATATCGCCCTTACCCTCAAGCAGCATGGGTATTTGAGCTTCATGACTAGGGGCGCTAATAATTTCCAGGTGTAGTTTATGCTGTTTTGCAAACGCTTTTACAAACTCATATTCAAAGCCCAGTAACTCGCCACGCCAGAGAAAATAGGAGGCGGCATTATTGCGTGTTATTACACGCAGTGTTTTGCGTTTTTTTATGGCGTCCAGGTCATCCGTAAATACGCTTTCATGTATCCTGGTTAGTAATTCATGGGTAATAAACTGGTTGGTTGCCTTTTGCAGTTCGGGGTTGTTTTTTCGAATGCCCCAGGCGTGTGCACGGTCACTGGTTAATGGCAGGCTAACTTTGAAGTCATCACGGTAACCGGCCAGTACACCTAAAATATTACTATCTACTATGGTCAGGTCGATTTGTTTGCTGACAAGCTGGTCAATGATCTGGTCTACACTAAGGTGACCGGGAAGAACTTTAGTTTTGATGTCTGGTTGTTTTTGTTTAAGTTGTTCAATGGTTTCCTGATATGAAGACTTTTCATGAAATGCAATCGTTCGCCCATTGAGGCTTTGACGATTACTAATGTTGTCATCTATACGACTTACAATGCGTTCAATACTATGGGCAAGGGGCAGGGTAAAATTAATTTCTTCTTTACGAGACGATGTAATTGTAAGGTTGGCAGCGATGATATCACCACGCCCCCGTTTTAATTCTGGAATCAGGTCTTCAAATTTTTCAACATGTACAAAAACTGCCTCCAGGCCCAGGTGTTCGGCCAGTTTTAAGGCCATTTCCTGCTCATTGCTGAAAGAGTTGCCTTTTCGGGGCAGCCACCTGTCATTGAGTGGGGTTACCAGAATACGTAGATGTTTATGTTTCTTAAGTTCGCTCAGGTCACCGGTCTCCAGATAGCTTTCATCAACGGGTAATGTATCTGTTGGTAAATCGGGTGCATTTTCTGAGCAGCCCATAAGCAGGCTGATAATGGCAATGTAAAGCCAGGATATATGTCTTCGGGAGAGCCTTATCATATTATTAATTTCAGACTGTTTAACAAAATTTTTAAAGATTTAGCAGCTTAACGAAAAAATCAGACATTCGATATAGCTGAATTCATGAATAAGCTTATAATAGCGCCATGTATCTTGATTATTTTGGGCTTCTTGAGGCCCCCTTCTCTATCGCACCCGATCCACGCTACCTTTATATGAGTGAGCGCCATCGCGAGGCACTGGCCCACCTGATGTATGGGCTTGAGTCTGATGGTGCATTTATTTTACTTACCGGGGATGTAGGTACGGGTAAAACAACGGTGAGCCGATGTTTACTTGAGCAGGTGCCAGACGATACGAATCTGGCGCTGGTACTTAATCCTAAGTTGAATTCCATTGAGCTGTTGCAGGTGATATGCGATGAATTGCGTATAGCTTATGAAAAGACAGATTTGTCAGTTAAGGCCCTGGTTGATTATATTAATCGCTATCTTCTAGGAGCGCATGCGCAGGGTAAAAAAACCGTAGTACTGATAGAAGAAGCACAAAATCTAGATCTTGATGTTTTGGAGCAGTTACGCTTGCTGACTAATCTGGAAACGAATGAGCGTAAGCTTTTACAGGTAATATTACTAGGGCAGCCAGAGTTTTTAGATGTACTGGATCGTCCTGAGTTATCTCAGTTGGCGCAGCGTATAACAGCCCGTTTTCATCTGACCCCATTAAAATTAAAAGAAGTTGAAGAATATATTGCACATCGTTTAGCAATTGCAGGTTGTCGGCGACCCCTGTTTACCCATAGTGTAATAAAGCAGCTTTATAATTATAGTGGTGGTGTGCCACGGCTAATTAATGTGATTTGTGATCGTGCCCTGTTAGGCTGTTATGTACAAAGTCGGCATCATGTAGATAAGCAGACTCTACTGAGTGCGGCCAGGGAAGTATTGGGTGATAGTAAAGCGAGCGTGATAGAAAAGAGGGTTTCGCCTCGATTTTATCAATTATCTGTGGTGGTTGTAATTTTAATGTTACTAATTACAGGTGCATATTTTTCTGGTTTTCAATTAGAGAAAGTATTCCATGATAGCTCCAAAGAGGAAATGACTGATACACTAAAAGATCCGCAGACGGAATATAGTCCTGTAGAAAATAAAACGTTTGAAAATATTCAGTTAGAAAGTGAAAAACAAAGTGAGCACCAGACAAGGTTAGAGCTTGCTCCTGGCGTAGGCGAAGCGACTGGGCAGTCTTTTATTCAGTGGCCGAAAAATAATCAGCGTCTGCGCAGTAATTTGCAATCTTTCCAGATATTGTTTGAACGTTGGCAGCTTGATTACAATATATTAACTGATGGCACACCCTGTTATTATGCCCAGACTAAGGGTTTAGCCTGTACACATGAGCGATCGGGTATACAGGGATTGCGACAATTAAATCGACCAGCTGTTCTGACGCTTTATGATGATTTAAATCAGGAACAATACGTAACACTAGTTGAACTGGGGAAAAAAACGGCGAAAATTGCCATGGCAGGGAAAATTCAAGTTATTCCACTAGAGCAATTAGTATTTTACTGGAAAGGTGATTTCACACTGCTCTGGCGTATACCTCCAGGGTTTAAGGATTTAATTAAACCAGGAAATACGGGTCAGGCTGTTTTATGGTTAAGTAAGAAGATGAATGAAATTAACCAGACCCCGCAAATGAATTTAAACAGTTATTATGACAGAGAATTAGTAGAGCAGGTTAAGGCATTTCAACTAAGTGTAGGGCTGAAAAATGATGGTGTGGTGGGGATTAAAACCCTGATTCAAATTAATCAGCTAACCTGGCAAAAAACGCCTCTGCTGGAGACGAGCTAATGTCATATATACTAGATGCGCTTAAAAAA
>Ga0316207_10004648_pt1 | contig 11805 bp, 9 predicted proteins | sample 6weekpyrite_MG_FD_204943 | JGI IMG/M metagenome (GOLD analysis project Ga0316207, IMG submission 204943) | Microbial mat bacterial communities from mineral coupon in-situ incubated in ocean water Damariscotta River, Maine, United States -... | ecosystem: Environmental > Aquatic > Marine >...
GAGGAAGGAACTGCCGCGTTTCGGGCCGAGCGGTACCAGGATCGGCGCTTTTGGGCCCCACGGCTTGTAGGGCTTCACCTCTTCGAGGGTCTTGCCCGCCATGAGCGCTTTTAGAGTGGACTTGAGCCAAGGCTGCTGGCGGCTGGCCGCGACGATGGTCATGCCGTCGCCCGCATCGGATACATCTCCGGCGGCAAAGACGTTGGGCAGCGACGACGGGCGCAGCCACGGGTCCACCTTGACCCGGTTCGCGGTGCTCATCTGGGTGTCCGGCAGAACTTCGATCAGTGCGGAGCTGGCGCGAGAGCCGAGGACGGGGAAAATCAGGTCGAACTCATGCTCCGACCCATCCGAGAGCGTCAGGCTTCCGGCGTAAGGTTCGGTCATGCTTTGAAGATTCTCGGCCCTCTTGCCAAGGATCAGATTCACGTCCATGTCGCGCAGCTTGCCCACCAGCGCGATGCCTAGCTTTTCGGGCATGGTCGGAAACAGCCGGTCGGTGTCCGAGATCAGCGTGATCTTCTTGTCTGGCATGGCATGGGCGATCTCGCCTGCCAGCTCGGTGCCCACGGCGCCCGCGCCGACGATGCCGATGCTGCGCGCTGCCATGAGCTGGTCGTGAATGCGCTGGTTGGCCTTGCCCAGCCCTTCGATGTCGTCCCCGACGGGCTTGAAGGGCGTGGCATTCGACGAACCCGTGGCAACGACGATATAATCGGCTTCAACCCTCTGGCCGTTCTCCAGCGTCACGCCATTGGCGTCCACGCCGCTCGCGCGGGCGCGCAGGACCTTTCCGTTTTTCAACAGCCGGTCATAGGGAATCAGGGCCCGGTCCGTCAGCGAGGGGTCGACGACAGCGCGGATCATCGCAGGCGTATGAACTAAGTGGCTGCGCGGCTCGATCAGCGTGACGTCGGCATGTTCGTCGAGCGATTTGGCGAGTTGGACGCCGATGTAGCCGCCGCCGACGATGGCGATGCGTTTGGACATGGGAGTGTTTCCTTTCTGTGCGACCCGGCGGATGAACCGCGTCAAGGGCCGTTTCTTTTGGTGAAATAGGTCAGGCGGTTTCCGACTGGTAGGCGATCTGCCCGTATTTGCCCGCGCGGAATTCGCGAAAGCCCTCGGTCAGCTCGGCTTCGGTGTTCATGACGAAGGGACCGCGCATTGCCACAGGCTCGTCGATCGGCGCGCCACCAAACAGCAGCAGGTCGAGCGGCTCGGCGCTTGGGTTGGTGATCTCAATCTCCGACCCTTCATTGCCAAGCACGAAGGATCGCTGTGCGGCGATCTTCGTTCCGCTCACGATCGCGCCGTCAGTGGGCAGGAAGCCCGCCACAGGCAGGTCGGCGGACAGTGCCACGCGAGCCGAACCCATGGGCTCGACACGGACGTGCCATATGAACTCCTCAGCGAAGGTTGGGATCGGTGAGGTGTGGTCGTCGTATCCGCCCAAAAGCACCTTGAGATGGGCCCGCCCGCCCGGCAGGGGAACGACAGGCAGGTCTTCGGCCTGAACGGGCATGTATTCGGCTGGCTCTGCCTTGTTGCGTGCGGGTAGGTTGATCCAGAACTGAAAGCTGTGCAGTCTGCCGCCGTGTTTGCGCAGATCCGTCGAGATCATTTCGTCATGGACGATGCCGTTGCCCGCCTTCATCCACTGCACCCCGCCATCAGAGATGGTGCCATGCCCGCCCGTGCTGTCGGCATGGGTCAGTGCGCCTTCGAGGACGTAGGTGAAGGTAGCGATCCCCCGGTGTGGATGCGCGAAGGACCCGTCGGGGTCAGGCAACACTCCCGGTGCGATGTCTTTTGGCGGCAGGTGATCGAGGAGCATGATCGGACCTACGAACTGCACCGCTTTGTTGGGCAGGGCGCGGGCGATTGTAAAGGGCCCGACCTTATCGGGCTGGATATCAAGTTGCGATATAACCTGTCTCATTTGTGAACTCCTTGTGCTGATCCAGAAGTAGGGGTTGGGATGACGGATTGAAATTTATATTTTTTGCGTATCTATATAAGATGTGCTTATGAAGTGGGGATGCAGATGAAGCTGGACCAGTTGAAGGTGCTGCGGGCCGTGGTCGAAAGTGGAACGATCAAATCCGCCGCCGAAAGCCTCAATCGCACCCAGCCGGCAATGAGCCAGGCCCTGAAGGCGCTGGAATTTCAAACCGGCACCGAACTCTTCGACCGCTCGGGCTATCGGCTCGAGCTGACGCCGGTGGGCCGACGGGTCTATCTGCAATCCCTGCGGGTACTTTCCGAGGCCGAGGATCTGACGCAGTTGGTCCGCCATTTCGAGAAGGGGCAGGAAGAAACCATTACCATCGCCATCGACGCTGCCGCCGACCCGAATGTCATGATGCCCGTGCTGGCCAAGCTTCAGGTCGGCTTTCCCGACACGCGCGTCATACTTCGTGCCGAGGTCCTGTCTGGTGCCATCGAGGCCGTGCGGTCCCGCGAAGCGGCGCTTGCCTTGGCTCCGGCCATCCCGGTCATGCTGGAAGAGGAAGGGTTCGACTACATGCCTTTGGCCGGTTCGGTGATGCGCAATGTCGCCGCACCAACGCTGCTCGATGCGATGGACGCGCCCCGCACACTGGCCGACCTTCGAAGATTCCACCAGGTGATCGCGCGCGACAGCGGCCAGGCCGCTGGCCTGTTCGACCGCGAGCTTGGCGTTCAGAAGGGGCAGAGGCGATGGTATGTCAGCGACCTGCACATGAAAAAGCAACTGCTGGTGGCGGGGCTTGGCTGGGGCCGCCTGCCGCAGCACCTGATCGCCGAGGAACTGGCCCAGGACCGCTTGCGCGATATCGTTCTGCCCCATACCCATCTCAGTTTCGAGATCGAGGTTTTCGTCTTTCGCCAACGCAGATCGGCGATGGGACCCGTGGCCACCCACCTATGGAAGGCGTTCGCCGATCAGGCGGCCTGACCCGTCGCGGCGTAATGCGCGAGGAACATGTCAACGCAGTCGGCAATGACGGCACCGGCGTCGAGATCAGCCTTTGCGCCCGGCAGGAACTCGGGCAACATCAGGAAATGCTTGATCATCGGCAGGAGCTGCCCGGCGGCACAGCCCGGTTCGGCCCGCCGCAGCGCGCCGGCCCGCATCGCCGCGCTGATCAGCGTCTGTATCGGGCCGTCATGCATCGTCGCCTTGGCGAAGAAGGCCTGCGCCAGATCCAGGAAGCCGAAGCGGTCGTACGTCAAGCCTAGTCGAGGAAGGCGGCAGATACCAAGTCTGTCGCCGGGCAGTTGTCGCCGCTGAAGATTCCGGCCCGCATTGTCTTGGATGATGTCGATGGATTTCAAAGGTTTGCGCATGGAGAGCGGCTCGCGAAAGGCTTTGGCGCACCGCTGTGGCGTATAAAAGGCGGATTGCATTTTGCGCCTGAGGATCATTTTTCCAATGTAGCCGAGGATATCGACCCGCTGCGTCAAACCGTCAAGGTGGATCAACCCTGGTCGCCGTGCATCGAAGACCGACCGCGTCGCCGTATTAGCCGTTGATCAGCCATCAACAGCAAGGCGTAACCCCATCATTTGCCAGCGCTGATGCGGATAAAAGAAGGTGCGGTAGCTTGCCCGCATCTGCTCTTGTGCCCTCGCACAGGATCCACCGCGCATCACCATCTGATTGACCATGAACTTGCCGTTGTACTCACCCAAAGCACCCTCTGGTGCCTTAAAGCCGGGATAAGGCGTAAATGGTGACGCCGTCCATTCCCAGACATCCCCCCAGACACCTGTTCCCGGCATCGGGCGCAGGGCACCCTCGTCAAGGAAATTGCCGCGTATCTGGTGCTGCGCAAAAGCGTGCTCGTGCTCCGCTTCGGTCGGCAGGCGCGCGCCTGCCCAGCGGGCAAAGGCATCGGCCTCGTAGTAGCTCACGTGGACTACGGGTGCATCCAGCGCGACGGGCTGCGGGCCGCGCAAGGTGAACGTCCACCACTCGTCGTCCTGCCGCCACCAGTAAAGCGGATGCGTCCAGCCTTCCTTCTTGGCAACAGCATAGCCTTCCATCAACCAATGCCGCGGATCGCCATATCCACCGTCGTCCATAAACGCGATCCAATCCCGATTGGTGACAGCACGATCAGCGATGGCAAAGGGATAGACGTAAACCTTATGCCGAGGGCCTTCGCAATCATAGGCAAACCCGTTTCCGTCATGGCCGATTTCGATTACACCTCCGTCGTGGTGTGACCATGTCAGCGGCACCTCGGCAGTCACTGGCATCGGCTCTGGATCGCGGTAGACGGGCAACAACGGATTGAACGAAAGGCCGTGCAGCAGGTCTGTGATCAGCAGCTCCTGATGCTGCATCTCATGGTGGCAGCCCAATTCGATCAGATCGAAAATTTCCGGTGTGTTGTCTCTCTCAAGGTCGATAAGCTCTGCCATCGCGCCATCAACATGTTCTCGGTAAGCTCTCACGTCTGCGTGGTCAGGTCTGCTGACAAGACCGCGACGGTCGCGTGCATGGCGCGGTCCTGCGGTGACGTAGTAGCTGTTGAACAGAAATGCGAAACGGTCGTCCGGGCTCGTATAATCGGGCAAGAACGGTTTGAGGATGAACTCTTCGAAGAACCATGTCGTATGCGCCAAATGCCATTTTGCAGGAGACGCATCCTCCATTGATTGCAACATCATGTCCTCGGGCAGCAATGGTGACACCAAGTGCGTAGTGCGAGCGCGGGTCCGGTCAAAGAGGGTCGGTACGGAGGGCACTTGCTGTGCGACGGCGTCTATATGGTTCACGATGCGATTACCTGCCTGCAATTATTGGTCCAAGAACACCGGCGATGCAACGCGCAACCTAAAGGATTGGAGATACAGCCGGATATGGTCGGACTGGTAAAACACAGTACTCGTCAAAAAGTTCCGTTCGAACGCAAGTCGGAGTCGTTCAAGTGAGTACCGCTTACTGTGGTCCAGGCTGCCCCCACGCGATTCAAAGCAGGGACGTTGGTCAAAGCAGGGAAGTTGGCCAGATCCCGACGGATCCGCCCGCTGCTGGTCGCTGCTTCATATGGAAAACTGCAGTTCATTGACGGGTTCCCGGAATATCCCCGATCAGGGCTGGTTTTCCCGCGCTTTGCTTACGCAGTCGGGTTGGACACGTCTGGCAATTTCATGACCACTGCTGGCACGTTGTTCCCGATCGCATGACGCGGTCTTCACGCGGCGTTTCGGTGTTTTGGTGCTGAGATGGGTGCGCAACCCATTGTATACGCGATAGGTCTTATTCGGATTGATCTTCCACCGGGAACCTGTCGCGGCAAGGATGATACCGCCGGGCCAACACGGCCGACGCGCGCCTGAGGTGCTTTTGAACGCGGCGCTCATCGACCTCTGTTGCTGGCCAGATCCGTGCGCAAGCCGTGGCCTAATAATTCGGAATTCCATTTTTTCAGTCAGTTTGAGAGTGTTCCGCTTTCAACGCTGTTTGCTTGATAAGGCGGGATACGAACCTGTCAGGCAGGCGGGTTTCTGCGCGGTTTGATCGCGTTCCAGCGCGAGAGCCAAAATCTTGACATTTCATGACCTGTCATGATATTTTGATTGTAGAATTTGGAGGTGCGCTATAGCGACCAAAACCCGAGAGAAATTCGCAACCCACGTAAATTCGGAAATTCTGTCCGCAGTGCGTGACCTGACGCAGGACGAAGGGCGGTAGTTGCAAGCTCTGGTGGATAAGGCGCTGAGCGAGCTGATCGAGAAGCGTAAACAGGGCAGGCCGCGTGCGCATGTCTTGGCAGCCTATCGGGCTAGCCACGACACATACGCGCCGCTCTACAAGAATTTGGCTGAGTGACGGACTACCTGAACCTCATTGAGGTTCTTGTGATCCACGATGACCAGGTAAAACAGTATTGCGGCGGGGCACAGGTGCGGGACCGGGGATTGCTGGAAGCGGCCCTGTTCCGCCCCCAAACGGGTTACTATGCCGATCTGATCGAAGAGGCGGCGGCGCTGTGGGAAAGCCTCGCGCAAAACCGGCCTTTCGTCGATGGCAACAAACACACAGCTTTCGCTGTCACATATACCTTTCTTGCGATCAACGGCACACGGATCACTGCCGATGCCGAGGACACCTACGGCTTCATTACCGGCCTCTCAGAGACCGACATACACTCACTGGATCAACTGGCTGTATGGCTGCGCGCCAATGTCTCGGTTGATCCGCAACCCGCTCCGAAGTGAGCATACCGGCAGACTGAACTTGCGCCATGTCATCGTCTCATGCCTTTGATCAGCGGCTTTCCGGCTTGATCGGTCGCTTTTACGATGCGGCGGCGGACAGCGCTTTGTGGGCGGGCATGGCCGATGATGTGGCGGGATCGCTGGAGTCCACCAGTGCCGTGTTGAAGCTCCATGGCGCAGACGACACCGTCCAGCTTCTTGAAAGCACCGTAAATTTGCACGTTTCGGATCGCCAACAATCCTGGGCGACGCATTGGCACAGGCAAGATTTATGGGTGGAGCGCGCCGCAAGTTTCGGCGTCTCGCGCGTTGTCACCGATCATGATCTCGTCTCGCCGATCGAACAGCGCAAAAGCGGCTTCTATCAGGAGTGGCTGCGCGAACTTGATATTCACCACATGGTTGGTGCCGTTTTTCCGGGTGGCAATGGTGCTCTCGGCGTCCTGGGGGTGCACCGGCCAAAACGGGCGGGTGCCTATGACGACACCGACCGCCATAAAGTCTCGATCCTCTTGCCGCACCTTCAACGCGCAATCTGGCTCGGCCAGCAACTCTCCATCACGGCGGCACATCAGGCCGTGACCGAAGAGGTGCTCGCGCGGATCGATGCGGGTGTGTTTGCCGTGGATGTGCGGTGTCGGATCATGTCGCTGAATGCGGGCGGTGAGGCTCTGCTGGATGGGGCAAGCGGCCTTGCGGTCTCAAACGGCCGCCTGAGACTGCAAGATGGTTTACTGGATCAGTGCATGGCGCAGATGGTACAGACGAGCGTGTCGACCGCATCGGGACACCCTGTGCCGCCAGGGGCCGCCATGGTGGTTCCGCGTGACGGCCGTCTGCCCCTGACGATGATCGTGACACCATTGCGGCCCTCAGGCATAGGCCCCCAGACCCAGCCCCTGGCGCTTGTCATCGTACGTGACCCGGAAGCGGCCACACTCAGTACAACGGGCTTGCGGGAACTCTTCGGCTTCACGCGGTCGGAAGCGGTGATCGCGCGTGACCTTGCCAGCGGTCTCTCTCTTGACGACGTGGCAGAGCAGCGCGGCATTGGGGCTGCTACCGCCCGCTCGCATCTCAAACGCATCCTCTCCAAAACCAATACGCACAGGCAAGCAGAAGCCGTGGCGCTGATTGCCCGCAGCGTGGCCGCCCTTGATCAACGAACCTGATTTTCTCCCCTGAACTGGGGGCGAAACCAAAGTTTGATCAGCGTATTCTACCGAGATATCGGCCCGCCGATGCGGTGCCGGTCTTTCAAGTCAGGATGGGGGGTGTTGCCATGGGCATGGGTCTTATTCTTCTTGTGGTGCTGGGTGTGGCAGGATTCTTCCTGGCAAAGAAGTTCGGATTGCTGGGGTTGCTTCTCACGCTGGGCAATTCGGGCAGAAGCCGCTTTCGCCGATCTGGATCGGCTGGAGAGACTGTCTTTCGCGTAACCCCAGCACGGCCTTCGCTTACTGCGCTGGCCGCGATTGCAGTGGGATTGACCTTTCTGATGAACGTGGAGACGCTGGGGATTTTCGCGTTTTTCGGTCTGATGCCACTTACCATGGGGTTGCTTGCCTTCCCGATCGGGGCACGATACCGGCAACCGGCCACCATCACGATCACGGATGAGGCGGTCAGCAGTGGCGGTAAATCCTGGGGGCTTGGCGAGATTGCGGATTTCAACGTTCGGCAGGGAAGCCGGATCAATACGGACGAGCCACCACTAGTCATTCATCAAACGCCGGACGGCGGGCTGATCTATGGCAGGTCGTCTTTCGCGATGATGTCGCGCGTACTGAACAGGCGCATGATCGAGCGGTCCTACTTCGTCAGTTTGCGCACGCGCGCGGGTAGCGATGAAACGGTTCTAAGCGGTGGTCTGACGCTCGATTGCGCGCACGCCTTACAGCGCGATCTGCGCGAGGCCGTCTCTACAAATGCCAAGATTTCGATCGGAGGTGTCGCATGAAAACTATACTTACGGTTGCGGTGCTGATCGCGAGCGCCGGGTGCGCAGCGGCCCAGACGAAAGCATTTCCCGTGGTTCAGACAGAGACCGCCTTTCTTGATGTGTGCGAACAGGAACGGGTGCAGCGAGAGCCTGCTTCGGCCCCTTGGGCGCGGGCCGAGTGCCAGATCAAATGGCGATGGGCCCTGGCGGCGGGGCCGATGGCAGATGTCATAATCGCGATGAGCAAAGCCGATGGCGATGCGGCGCAAGGAACCGCTTCCATGTCAGGGTCGGCCATGCCTGCGGGCATTGCCGTATCGCACAATGCGGCGGGAATCCGCTTTGACTGGCAAAAGCCAGGCTCGGAGGGCCGTTACAATGTCACCGGTGCCCTGCGCAGTCGTGGTGTCACTCTGCAATCACTCGGTTGCCCACAATACCCCGGTGCATCGATGGGCCGCGAAAAGGTCATGCTGGCGGGCGTGCCTGGTCGTCAGCCTTTTGTCGTTACGGTCTACAGTCGTGCGGCACCGACCGGTTTCGAGCCGGGCGTCTATGAAGTCGATGCTGATTTCAGCGGCAACGTGCCTGATATGCGCGCGTTGCGGGCAGGCCGCTATCCGGGCGGTGGAGGCCGTGCCTTTGCGGTCGATCCGACCGGATGGGTCGCCGAATGCCCTGATCCGGAATAGACACCGGATCACGTGCTCGTCCTCTGAAAGAGGGCAAGCAGGCGCATGTTCTGCGCCTGTCTCTACCATGTGGGGCGGGCTGCTCTAGGATGCAGGGTCAGGTGCATGGCGACATCAATGAAAATCGCGACTGGGGAAAAGCCGTTTGGCCTGTTCTCGGGGATGGTGGGCACTCGTATGCTGGCCGCGCGGGACATCATCGGTTCCGGGGCGGGTGATGCCAATCACCTCTTCCATCGGGTGGCCAAGGTCTGTCAGGCGATGTGACATGTCCTCAATGGACTGGGCGATCAGATGCACAACGATGCCTTCGCGTTGCAAATATCCATTCACATGCAGCAAGCGCCCACTCATCACAATGCGCCTGAATTTCTTATATATCTCTGCCCAGACAATAATATTTGACACCCCGGTTTCATCCTCAAGGGTCAAAAATATCACACCGGATGCGGTGCCGGGGCGTTGACGGGTGATCACAAGGCCGCAGACACTGGTGCGGCCCAGTGGCACGTGTTGCAACTGATCATGTGGCGTCAAACCGGGGATCGTAGGGCGCAAAAGATCCATGGGGTGGGCGCGCAAGGTCAGGCGAGTAGAGAGATAATCCTCAACAACCTCTTCGCCCAGATGCATAGCGGGCAAGGTGACTTCTGGCTCGTGAATGCTTTCGCCATCAACCAGATCATTGAACAGCGGCAAAGGGGTTTGGCTGCGAATGGCTTTCACCTGCCAAAGCGCGTCACGGCGGGTTATACCCATACTAATGAACGCATCGGCTTCAGCCAACCGCTCCAGCACCGCAGGGGCAACACCAGCCCGCAACCAGACGGTTTCGGGGTCTTGATAGCCATTACGCCGCGCGGCCGCGATCCAATTGGCATCTTCTTCGCGAAATCCTTTTATCTGGCGAAAGCCAAGGCGTATGGCAAGCGCTCCATCAGTACGCCGTTCGAGGTGATTGTCCCATTTACTGGCGTTCACACAAACAGGCCGCACTTCAATCTGATGTTCACGGGCATCCCGGACAATTTGGGCGGGGGCATAAAACCCCATCGGCTGGGAATTAAGCAGCGCACAGGCGAAGATTGCGGGATGGTGGCATTTTAGCCATGCCGACACATAGGCAAGCATGGCAAAGGCGGCGGCGTGGCTTTCGGGGAAACCGTATTCACCAAACCCTTCGATCTGGCTGAAGCATTGATTGGCAAAATCCAGATCGTAATCACGCTCCAACATGCCATTTATAAACCGGTCCCTAAAGGTCCCAATAGTGCCCATCTTGCGAAAAGTAGCGAGCGAACGGCGTAGTTTATCGGCCTCTTCTGGGGTGAAGCCCGCGCCAACGACGGCAATTTGCATTGCCTGTTCCTGAAACAGAGGCACGCCAAGGGTTTTACCCAAAACCCCGCGCAGTTCTTCGGAAGGAAAGTTGACGTTTTCGCGCCCTTGGCGGCGATTGATATAGGGGTGCACCATGCCGCCCTGAATGGGGCCGGGGCGCACGATAGCGACCTCGATCACCAGATCATAAAATTCGCGTGGCTGCATGCGCGGCAAAAAATTCATCTGCGCGCGGCTTTCCACCTGAAACACCCCCACTGCATCGGCAACACAGAGCATATCGTAAGTTTTTGTGTCAGCCTGAGGCACGGTTGCGATGCTCAGGTTCAGATGCTCATGCTGCGTCAGAAGATCGAAGCTTTTTCGGATACAGGTCAACATCCCAAGGCTAAGCACATCGACTTTCAGAATACCAAGGGCGGCGATGTCATCCTTGTCCCATTCGATAAGCGTACGGTCATCCATCGCGGCGTTTTCAATGGGGCACAATTCATCCAGTCGCCCTTTTGTGATGATAAACCCGCCCACATGTTGCGACAAATGTCGCGGAAACCCGATGATCTCGCCGATTAGGCGGATCGTTTGCGCAAGGCGACGATCATTCATGTCAAGGCCCAGCTCGCGAATATGCTCTGGGTCTGCGCCACCATCAGACATGCCCCAAATCTGACCTGAAAGCCTGGCGGTGACATCCTGCGATAGTCCCATAACTTTGCCGACTTCTTTAATGGCGGCACGAGAACGGAAATGGATGACGGTCGCGCAAAGCCCGGCGCGATGGCGTCCATAACGGTGATAAATCCACTGAATCACCTCTTCGCGGCGTTCATGTTCAAAATCGACGTCAATATCAGGTGGCTCGCCCCGATGTTCCGACACAAAACGTTCCACCACCATGGCGATTGTTTCAGGACGGACATCGGTGATACCCAGTAGATAGCAAATGATCGAATTCGCCGCTGATCCGCGCCCCTGACATAGGATTCCCTGCGACCGTGCATATTGCACAATGTCATGCACGGTCAGGAAGTAGGCTGGGAAATCGAGCTTGGCGACAAGTTTCAATTCTTTTTCAAGCAGCGCTTTGACCTTGACGCTGGCCCCATCGGGATAACGGCGTTTCAACCCTTCTCGTGCCAGACGCTCCAGCCGTGCCATGGGGCTTTCGCCATCCGCAATCTCATCTGGGTATTCATAGCTCAGCTCGCTCAGATCAAAACTACAGCGCACGGCAATTTCCATCGTGCGCCTGATTGCTGCCGGGTGATGACGAAACAACCGCGCCATATCGACATGGCCTTTCAGGCGACGTTCTGCATTTGGGAGCGCACGGGTTCCGATCTGGTCAATTGTGATATGGTGGCGCATACAGGTCAGCACATCCGCCAATTGCTTGCGCTTACTGTGGTGCATCAACACATCGCCCACTGCGACCATAGGGGTTGAGCAGCGCAGAGCCAGATCAGCGCAGGCAGTGAAATAGGCCTGATCGCTGCCATCATATTGCGGGGCTGCGCCCATAAAGACGTGGCCGGGAAATCGGCGCTGAACAGGATGTATATCCCGCTGCGCCGTATCCAGATCACTGGGTATTGCGATCAAGATCATTCCCTT
>Ga0316207_10004649_pt1 | contig 11799 bp, 15 predicted proteins | sample 6weekpyrite_MG_FD_204943 | JGI IMG/M metagenome (GOLD analysis project Ga0316207, IMG submission 204943) | Microbial mat bacterial communities from mineral coupon in-situ incubated in ocean water Damariscotta River, Maine, United States -... | ecosystem: Environmental > Aquatic > Marine >...
GAGCTCTGGGTCAACGAACTGGCACCGAGGGTACATAATTCTGGTCATAACACACTGGAGAGCGCACCTTGCAGTCAGTTTGAGAACCACATTCGTGCCATTTCAGGCCTACCACTTGGCGCCTCGACACCTTCCCAGCCCAGTTTGACCATGAACCTGCTCGGCTCCGGTGAAGCCGGCCCAACACGTACTGACATCGCTGATGATCTTGACGAGAATATCCATATTCACCTCTATAATAAGAAGGAATCTCGGCCCGGTCGTAAAATGGGGCATGTCACCGTATTAGGAAATATTGAGGATATGGTCCAGAATAAGGACACGATCAGAGATCTTATTAAAATTTCGGGTAATCATTCATGAAAGAAATCGCCATTATCATGGGCTCAAGTTCTGACCTTGGCATTATGTCTGAGGCCAGCAACATCATTACAGAGTTTGGCCTGGAGGCTCACGTCGAAGTGGTTTCGGCCCACCGAACACCTGAAAAAATGGTCGATTTCGGTAAAAATGCCAAACAAAATGGCTTTAAGGTCATTATTGCCGGTGCGGGCGGTGCTGCACACTTGCCCGGTATGGTTGCCGCTTTAACCACCCTGCCGGTGATTGGTGTGCCGATTAAGTCATCAAACTCGATCCAGGGTATTGACTCGCTACTTTCAATTGCACAAATGCCCGGCGGTGTTCCCGTTGCGACCGTTGCGGTCAATGGCGCAATGAACGCCGGCCTGCTGGCTGTACAGATTCTGGGTACCGCAAATGCCGAGTTAGCCGAGAAACTCGATGCCTACAAAGGGGCACTCAAGGACAAAGTTCAGAAAATGAACGACGAGCTGTAAGGCTCGGCTCTAACAAACCGCTTAATTAACCTGCAACCAGAATGTCACTGGCCCATCATTGGTCAAGCTGACCTGCATATCTGCGCCAAACCTGCCCGTCGCAATATCACTATGTTGAGCAGTCGCCTGGGCAACGAAGTAATTATAAAGTGCCTCGCCTTGTTCAGGATCGGCAGCAGGTGTGAAACTTGGTCGTGTACCTTTACGGGTATCTGCAGGTAAGGTGAACTGTGGCACGATGAGCATCCCGCCTTCGATATCCCTGACGCTACGATTCATTCGCCCAGTCTCATCTTCAAACACCCGGTAACCCAGTAACCGCTCAAGTAACCTGTCTGCCTGTTGCTCGCCATCTCCACGTTCCACACCCAGCAAGACAAGTAAGCCCTCACTTACCTGGCCGACAGTCTCACCAGACACGTCGACTTTTGCGTGCGTGACGCGCTGCAATAAACCAATCACCCCATGGCCCTCAGCTTACGTGCCATATCACGTGTGGCACTAACAAGTGCGTCGACAATGCCGGGCTCCGATGCAGCATGACCGGCATCCCGGACGACTTGCAGCTCTGCCTGTGGCCAGGCCGCATGCAAGGCAAAGGCCTGATCGATTGGACACACTACATCGTAGCGACCATGCACGATTATGCCTGGAATATCCTTTAACTTGTCGACATTGTTCACGATCTGGTTATCATCGAGGTAGCTATTGTGCATAAAATAATGACACTCAATGCGTGCCATGGACAGGGCAAAGTGGGCATTACCAAATGCCTCATCAACCTCCTTGCAGGGCAACAGGCTAATTGTATGCCCTTCCCATAAGGACCAGGCACGTGCCGCCCTCAGTCGAGTCAGTTCATCCTGACTGGTCAGTTGGCGGTAGTAAGCACTCACCATGTCATCTCTTTCATCCTCCGGGATCGGGGCCAGGTACTGCTCCCAATATTCAGGAAATAACCGTCCCGCGCCATTCTGGTAGAACCATGCGATGTCCTGGGGGCGACACAGGAAAATACTACGCAGGACCAAACCCGCTACATGTTCAGGATGAGCCTGGGCGTAGACCAGTGCGAGCGTCGACCCCCAGGAGCCACCAAACAGTACCCACTTATCAATACCGAGCTGCTCGCGCAGCTGTTCAATATCCGCGACAAGGTGAGGCATGGTATTTTGTTCAAGTTCGGCATGCGGCGTCGACTGACCCGCGCCGCGCTGATCAAACAGTATGATCCGGTAGATCTCGGGATCGAAAAAGCGCCGATGGTAGGGCAGGCAGCCGGCACCCGGGCCGCCATGGAGAAACAACACTGGTAACCCGTCAGGGTTACCGCATTCCTCGACGTACAACTCGTGTGGCACATCGACAGGCATGCGCCACTGCCGGTATGGCTCAATCGCCGGGTACAAACCTCTCATGTATTACGCAACCTTATCTTTAATACCCATGATTGAGGCAACCCCTGCCAGCAATAAACCCGCCAGGATCATGACTGGGCCGATCCCTGTACCCAGCACAGTAAATGCCCAACCCATACTGAATACAACACCCAGGTAGAGCACGCCTGAATGCAATAATGTGCCAACGATAAACAAGAAACTGATGACCTGCTTGAAACGGGTGCCAATCGTTAGCATCAACAACACCACCCCGACAGCAATATTCAGCAATGCCTCGAGATTGCCATGTGCATGTGGCCCACCCTTGATGGCGGTATTCGGTAGCTGTGCATTGAGCTGCGTATTCAATGCAAGAAGCGCCTTGGAGTTGGCGCGGGCGATTTCATCGGCGGTCATCGGTTCAAGCGTTTCCTGGTTTTCAAAATCGCTGTCCGCCGCCAACTGCAATGGCGCCATTGCCGCTTGCTTCGAGGCACCCGCCGCGTTCACATCCGGCAGGTTATTGACCATTACTGGACCCAGTGCTGCCGTCAGTACCAGGTACAAAAACCCAAAAACAATGTTGCATTTACCTGTCATAGCCAGTTCCTTTTGTTTTAAGATCAATTCGTTAGAGTATTTTCAACTACCCCAGGCAGGAGATATCGATATACTAAAATATCCTACACAGATCTCAGCCGAGCCCGACATTAAATCTACTCCCTGTCAGCGATAATTTATAGCGTCAATCTCCTTCCAAAGAGTGACGTTTTTATCCAAACCGGCCTATATGGCCGGTTTTTTTTGCCCATGGATGGGCTTATGCCGCGGAGCACATGGACGTGCGGGAGCGGCTTTGCCCTGAACCCTTGGGACAAGCGTTACTGTCTCATAGATGCCTGTGGCATCATCATGAGTACCCTACTCGATTTCCTATCTCGTCAGGGCAACTTACAATTAGCAGAACCTGCGAAGCGGGCTCGGTGCATCCCAAATTGCCTTGAACCTCTGGGACAGAGGGTAGGGTATCCATAATGAACACGATCGGATTTATAAAAATGGATTCCAGCGTTCGCTGGAATGACGAAGATCTGCTTTCACTATACTCCACACATCATGTCAGAGCTGAAGCACTACAAATGGTTTACTCAGGCCGCCAACTTGGCGACCAGCGCTTCATGTTCATCACGGTTTTCCATGATGTTCTCAAGCACGACAAGCGCCGACGTTTCTGAAATACCCAAGCGTTCAAGTAGCTGCGCAGGTAGCTCGGTTGTAACTTCGTCACCAATGTCCATACGCAGTAGCAGGCGGTTGGCGATCAACACCAATGCCGCTTCATCACTGTATGCGCCCGAGTATGTTTCATCATGATGATATTTCATAACAGTCAGTATCTGTTCAGGCAGCGCCCAATGATGCATTAATTCAGCACCAATCTCAGCGTGTGTAATGCCATTCAGATCACATTCAATATCAATAATCGAGGCTTCCGGATTCGCTTCAACCTGCCTGGAAAGTGCTATAAATTGCTCAGGTAAACAGTGTGCCAAGACCATGAAACCAATGTTATGCAAAAGGCCCGACAGGTAGGCCGAACCCGGCTTTATCCCAAGCCTTGAGGTCGTCTGGCGGGCAAGTGCTTCACAGATGGCTGCACAGTATACCGGCTGACGCCACAGCGTTTTGCCACTCAGTGCGGCCTCTGTGGGTATACGGAATGCTTTACCTGCAGCAATCCCTAACGCCAGGTTAGTGACCATGTTCAGCCCCAACACTGAAAAAATGGCTCGCTCGACGGATTCTATTTTGCCTCGAAAACCGTACATCGATGAACTGGCATAACGGAGTATCTGGGCGACAATTGCAGGGTCCTGTTCAATCACACTCGCGATATGCGATGACCTTACCTCGGGATCACGACTGAGTTTGAGTAATTCGGCGGCAACGGCTGGCATCGGTGGAAGGCTTTGCAACTGCAAAATGGTATCGCGCATCTGTTGTGCCCGATCGGGTGTAGCTGCGGAGGTATCAATGTTTTCTGCCTGTGGATCTATCGCGACATCCAGCACGGTAGGCGCATGTTGGAAACGCATAAAATCGTTTCTGGAAAGCTTGAGAATACCCTTATTACTGCCATCCGTTATAAAAATATCTGAATGATTCATCAACCTCGAATCAATAAAGCAATCTATTTCATACAAAGCCGACATGGGTGAAATATATTGCACTTGCATAGCAGGGAACAGCGACTGGCACTCCTCCGGCCACGCAATTTCGTATTCAATGCCGGAAGCTAACCGAATCGCGGCAAAATCTATATGATCATTAACTGAAAGCACCGCCAGGGCGTATTTCTGGTCATTGCGTAACAGGATTGTGCGGGCAAATTGCTGGGGAGGAATAAACAACGTCTGTGCCATGCGCTCCAACGTTGGCGCATGAGCGTGTTCATATGCAATAAATTCAAACGAGACACCCTTTTCACACAGGTAGTCACGAATAAATCGGGCATCAATCTGCTTGTTAAACATCAGTTTCGCTTACAATGAACTTTATAAAAAGCTTCATATTTTAAATATAACTGCAAGTAATATATGGCATTAGCTCATTTAGATGCAAGCGATTTTATTAATAATTGTGTTGTTTTTATTAATTGGGGCCATCAAAGAGTTTTTGCCTGAACACGTCTGCCGACATGTATAATCACCTGTAAAAAAACACTGTTATTGTCCTTCGGCACCAATAACCCATCTTTAAAGCCACTATTAGGCAACAATTGTAATGAAGTTAACCGGTCACCTACGAAAAATGCACGCTACGCTGGGATCACCCGTCGAATATGAACTGCCTCTGGATGAGCAACTTGAACCCCTCAATCCGCATATTGGTCAGGTTATTACCTTGCGCGCAACCGGACAAATCCATTGTGTTGCGTGTGGCCGTAAGACCAAAAAAAGCTATAGCCAGGGCCATTGTTACCCCTGTTCGCAGTCTCTTGCCTCGTGTGACCTGTGCATTATGAAACCAGAAACATGTCATTATGATGAAGGTACCTGCCGGCAACCTGAATGGGGGGAGGAACATTGCATGCAGGCACACTATGTCTATCTTGCCAATTCATCTGGCATAAAGGTCGGCATAACGCGTCAAAACCAGGTTCCAACACGCTGGATTGATCAGGGGGCCAGCCAGGCCTTGGCCATTCTCAAGGTTAAACATCGCCGCCTGTCTGGGTTGGTCGAAGTCGCGCTAAAGAAACACGTCAGCGATCGAACTGACTGGCGTCGTATGCTGAAGGGAACACCGGAGTTTGTCGACCTGCAGGCAAAACGCGATGAATTGTTGGCAGCAACAGCTCATGAATTAGCGATTCTGCGTGAACAGTTTGGAGCAGATTCAATCCTTGAACTTGATGATAGGACGGCGGCAACACTCGACTATCCCGTCAACGAATACCCGACCAAAGTCAGCTCATTTAATTTTGACAAGACGCCTGAAATTCGCGCTACGCTGATGGGCATCAAAGGCCAGTACTTGATCTTCGACAAGGGCGTCCTGAATATCCGCAAATTTGGCGGTTATGAAATTGAATTGGAAACAAACTAATTTTCGCCATGACAACAGAACAACAAAATACTCAGTCAGAAACGAATAACCGCGTATTCCCACGCATTGTTGCAAAGTGTCCACTGATGCACCGGGAGAATGAGCAACAGCGCTGGTCAGTCGGAATTTTAATTAACTTTTCTGCGACCGGAGTACTGTTCAGTTCAGCACGTTCACTGGAGATTGATTCACCGATTGCGGTTCGCCTCGAGCGAGGACGCAATCGTTCTTTGCCTGCACTCAGTGGTTCGGGAATGGTTATACGCTGTGATGATCTGGGTTCGGGGAAATACGAAATTGCCTGCAAGCTGGATCGCATCGATCCACCTTCTAGCAAAGATTGATACTTATTTAGTCACCTGACAGGCTTAGCTCACCGGTATCGATATCTGCATCGGGTACGGACTCATGTTCGACGAGTCGTTCTCCAGGCGCATCCATGGTCATACCTGACAAATCAAACTCTGCTTCGACGAATTCTTCCTGCTCTGCCAGCCTAATACCGACTTCGGCCATATCCATCGTACCTGTATCAATATTGGCATCCGGCACCTGCTCATGTTCGGCGAGCTGTTCTCCGGGCGCATCCATGGTCATAGCTGACAAATCAAACTCTGCTTCGACGAATTCTTCCGGATCCCCCAGCGTAATACCGACTTCGGCCATATCCATGGTACCTGTATCAATATTGGCATCCGGCACAGGTGTAGACTCAACCAATGTAATGCCGACAGGTGCGACAGAGATACCGGGTTCCTCTTCATCGGTTAAAGGCTTTGCGTCTGCAGGTTGTGCGGTAGCCGCCTGTTTAGCGGGTGCTGCTTGTGACGCGGTATCTTCAATCTCACACAGCGCACCTGCCCGCTGCATGGTTAGCTTATAGCGCTGCGCGGTTGATTGATCGATATCTTTTTTTAAAACCAGTCGACGCCCTGAAAAAAGTTTTTCGACTTTATCGGCATCAAGACTAAAGACACGCCCAACATTGGCTTTCACCATATCTATATCGGCGTGCTCAATGATTGCGCCACTGAAAATTACCTGGAATGTTCCCTGTGCCATAGACAAGGCCTTGCGTTAAATACCTATGCTACATAATAGTCGTGACAGTGTTAGTCATCAACGCGGGTTTCTCGCAGCTGAGAAACGATTTCTTTGGCGGCTTTATTCAGTCCTTCCATCAAATGTTCGTCTTTTTTAATTACGTAATCGGGATCAATCTTTTTATTGTAATGTTCAATGCTTCCCGACGTTAATAATACGCTTGGTATCTTGCTATTACGGTTGGTACTGATTCGAAGCGCACTAATCAATGGCAGCCCCTGCAAATCCGATACCTCCATATTTGTGATCAACAGGTCATAGGGCTCTTTAATCAACAATCCCAATGCTTCATAGCCACTGTTGGAATAACTGAACTTAACAGGCAAACCTTCAAAGGCACTGAGACAGAGCTTACGATGAAGTTCACTGTTCATGACCAGCAAGCCACGGAAATCAAACTCACTGCCTCTGCCCCGGAGCGCATCCAGTGATTCTTCGATTTCCGCAAAATTCTGCGCTGCTGCGCTAATTAAATCGAGCGCTTTTCTGAGTAAGTCAATATAAGCAAGCCAGTTTGTAACGTGCTTATCGGTAAGGAGACTCTGATCACCGTCTATTTCGATAATCACATCTTCAAAGGCATGACAGACGGTAGAAATAATGTGTAAACCATGCGTACCAGAGCTGCCCTTTAAACTGTGGATATGGCGGTATAATGCCTCGTAATCCTCAGTAAAGCTCCCGCTACTCCTCATTGCGAGGATAATATCTTCGATCTCTTCAAGACGCGCAGGCAAGTCAGCAAGAAAGCCCTCACGCAACTCGGCTAACATCTTGGTGATGTCTACGTTTGCATTTCCGGGTATCGACTGCATAGTTTGCCCTGGTTAGAACGGTATAACCTAATAGTAGTAGTAGGATATCGGAATCATAACTTTTTTCTTTAAGACTGTTTCATTCCAAAATTCATACCTATAGACAACCTGTTGTATTTAGATGTGTTTTCAGCCACCTCATGTGGCACATTCGGGTAAAAAAACACAAAACGTGAGGTTTGTGGGGTGATGGATACCCTTTCATTATCTATGTGTACTATCAGGTTACCACTGCCCTCAGGGGCATCGATGTAGTACACCGCTGAAAGACACTCGTCATCATCATCATGTGTGTGCAGCGTCGTGGTATCGCCCGGTGCCATCGCATTAAACCAGAAGCCAACGTGTAGTTCGGCTGTCGATCCGAGGATTTCGGCCGCAAACTGCCTGGCCTGCTCAATAACGAATTGCAGAGCAGGCACCTTATCCAGACCAAGATAGATATTTTCATAGCGACCCGCAAAATAGTGCGTTTTAACGGTGTCTTGATGGTCGACCTGTGAACAGAATTGTTGTTTGATAGCCGTGTTTATCTCATGGTGATCGGGAAGATCGCGGATGAAATAGGAAGCCGGCGTAGACGGCATATTAAATCGCCATGGATTCAATCAGGATAAACTTGAGAATAACCCCCACAAAACCGAGGCCGAGCGCGGCAAACAACACCATGAACCCGTAGCGTCCGGCATTGGACGACTCGCCGATACGGTAAATGATATACAGCATGTAGAGGATAAGCCCGCCAATACCAATAATTAGCGCATATTCTTCAAACAGCTCAACAGTCATGACGGTTGCCCGCATCCGAAAAAGAGCTAGGAATTATATATTAGCAAAACCTAATATTCAATATTGTTTGTTGTCTGTGTCGAGACAACACGATTGCGCCCGCCGCGTTTACCGGCATACAGGACTTCATCCGCATGCTTAATACAGGTGTCGACATCGTAATTACCATCATACGCAGTTACACCAAAGGTCATGGTCACCGAAAACTCATTTCCCATATATTCATAGTGGGTATTTGCGATGGTTTCTCTAAGTTTTTCAATTGCCTGGATACCACCCTCAAAATCTGTATCTGGCAACATTATCAAGAATTCTTCACCCCCCCAACGGGCAACAACATCCTGTTTACGTAAGTACTCAGTCATGAGTTTTGAGACCTGCTGCAAAACATAATCGCCACAATCATGGCCATAGGTATCATTAAAATGCTTAAAATGATCGATATCCGTGATAACAATCAAGAATGTCTTACAGTCACGCTGAAAACGAATAGTTTCCTGCTCAATCATCTCAAGCATCTTGCGGCGATTAAATAACTGCGTCAGGGTATCCGTGGTCGCAAGCAGTTCCATCTTGCGCTCGGCCTGTGTCGATGCGACGCGGAAGAAATATCCGAGAATACCAAATGCTGAAAAATTCACGGCGATGTTCATATAGCGCAGGCCGTCGAGAACAAATACCGGGCTAGCAACCGAAAAATCTGGCTGGTGGGTATATAGGTAAAGCCCGATATACCCGATGAGGATCAAAAGCGCCTCGAAAATGATGACCTGGATAGATTGCCGGTGATTAATGAAAATAAACAGGATGATCGGCATGAAGTAATAATGAAAACCACTGTCCCAGCCGAGGTAAAACGTTGCAATCGCTGCATGAACGATACCTTCTATTGCGACAATAATAATGGCTTCACGGTGATGCGCCGCACGATTCAGGTAATAGCCAAGGATCCACAGAATCGCGCTGAAGATATTAAAGATTGCCAGCTCGGGGACACCCAGCCAAAAGAACAGGGGAATAAACAGGGTATGTGCACCACCACCGAGATAGCAAAGATAATTAAGCGCCACATACAGGCGGTAATTATCCGGCTTGATATCTCCGGTTGTGAACAAGCCTCGATCAACGTGCACCCGCGTTCCCCTGACTGTTCTTACTATGATAAGTATTCTTATTATGGAACCACGTTAATGTATTATTGTCGTAAATACCAGTGAGCAAAATTTATACGTCGAGGCTGAAATGACTGCTAGAGTAACTAATCCTTTAATAACAATTGTGTCAGCTTTGCTGCTGCTCTTCGGTTCAGCTGTATCGGCTGGCCCACTGACTGATCTTGACGGTAAATCAGCCAAGATTAGTGATTACACAGGTAATGGCAAATGGTTGGTTGTCATGTTCTGGGCCTCTGACTGTCACATCTGTAACAAAGAAGCCCATCAGTATGTTGATCTTCAAACACGTAATAAAGACGGCAACATCAGTGTCCTCGGCATCACGACTGATGGCCTGACGAACAAAGCCGCTGCACAGAATTTTATTGATGAGCACAAACTGAATTTCCCAAACCTGATCGGTTCTATCGAAGATGTTGCGGGAATGTACTACGACCTGACTGGCAACCAGTGGATAGGCACACCAACCTTCTTTATCTATAACACCGAAGGTAAATTAACGGTTGCTGATGCGGGTGCAATCCCTGCACAGATCATTGAAAACTTTATTGCAGAAAACTCTTAGAAGCCTGAGCTGTTAAAAGCGTAATAAGATAAGTTGAGTGTTGAAGCTTTGAAATAGTGTCGTTCAGACATAGGCTGACATTCTCTTGCAGGACGCCGTCCATTTCACAGTCTGCATATCCGCGACAACGTCACTGAAAATCATATCTAGAAAATGTATAAAAACAATTAACCAAAAAGTACACGAAGGAATACAAAGATATACAGCTTATTGTCATACCAGCGTAAGCTGGTATCCAGTTATTCTTTTCTATGGATTACCGCCCATATAGGCGTTCAACCTTGTTTATTTATTGGCTTTTTAAAATGGATTCCAGCTTTCGCTGGAATGACGGTCTAAACGATACCGCGCTACTTCACGTCATACCTGCGAATGCCCTGACCGCTGGAAGCGGTAGGGTACTCAAAATGGAACCCGAAGCTGGCGCATAGAACCCTTCGGGTTCATTATGCGTAACCTACCCGACATCGTGTCGGCTCAGGCCATCTTTGAGCCAAGGTATCCATTTTGACTTTCGACAGGAATGACCGTTAGTACTTCTGGTAATCTGTAAATACAGATTCCTTCCTGTTCTTATCCCAACCAATAACCTGGTAAGGATCTTTGCGGTTACCCTGTTCCATCCCCGGCGTACCTACTGGCATCTGCGGGACAGACAGCCCGATCAGGTCTGGCTTTTCCTTGAGCAGACGGCGAATATCTTTCGCCGGCACGTGTCCTTCGATCGTATAACCCTCAATGACTGCTGTGTGGCAGGAGGCCAGGCGAGGTGTCAGGCCATATTTGATCTTATAGGGAATGACATTATCCACATCAACACCCTTCACCTTGAAACCATTCTGCTCAAGGTGGTTGATCCACTTGTTACAACAACCACAGGTAGCGCTCTTATATACCGTAATATCGTCACCGGCATACGCGATAACGTTAAACATCATCGCTGCAATGGCAACGGCAAGTATTCCGGTCTTCATCATGTTCACTCCGAATCGTAACCCAGGTTGGGGGATAACCAGCGCTCTGCCTCCGCAAGACTCATGCCCTTGCGCTGCGCATACTCTTCAACCTGCTCACGGTTAATCTTGCTCACCGCAAAGTAACTCGCCTCGGGGTGTGCATAGTAAATACCGCTTACGGCTGCCGTTGGGACCATCGCCTTGGATTCTGTAAGCGTTATGCCTGCGGTCGTTTCAGCATCCAGCAATTCCCACAGTATATCCTTCTCGGTGTGATCAGGACTTGCAGGGTATCCCGCTGCCGGGCGAATCCCCTTATAGGTTTCTTTAATGAGTTCTTCATTGCTTAGCGATTCATCGGCCGCATAGCCCCAAAATTCCTTGCGCACACGTTCATGCATACGCTCTGCAAAGGCCTCTGCCAAGCGATCAGCCAATGCCTTGAGCATGATTGAATTGTAATCATCATGGTCAGCCTCAAACTCGGCGACTTTTGCATCAATACCAATGCCGGCCGTCACAGCAAAACCGCCGATGAAATCGGCCTTGCCAGAATCCTTCGGTGCAA
>Ga0316207_10004650_pt1 | contig 11798 bp, 10 predicted proteins | sample 6weekpyrite_MG_FD_204943 | JGI IMG/M metagenome (GOLD analysis project Ga0316207, IMG submission 204943) | Microbial mat bacterial communities from mineral coupon in-situ incubated in ocean water Damariscotta River, Maine, United States -... | ecosystem: Environmental > Aquatic > Marine >...
TAACCATTTGATAGAGGCGCGTAATTCGCAAATTAAAGCTTCTCTTTGGTACCATAACAAATTGGAACGATTGACAAGAAACCGCAAACTTCTAGCAATAATTCGCTCTAATAAATTTAACGTCTCCGATGTATTAATAATATTACCATCAATATATTCAGCTAAGCGCACATAGCCAGAAGGAGCAGCATGCGCTTTAATACGTTTGTAAATAAAATTAACTTTCATAAATTATATTACCAAATAAATCAACTCAACTTATTACAAAATTAGTTAAATTTTCCTTATATTGCTTTATATAAAGCTGTGAGACCGATTGAGTCTTTACTATAGCCTGTGGTTTCATAGTAGAAAACGTGTTCAAGAGTTTCATATTTGATCTATCCTTCATATCGCTATATTGGTAGCATTTCCTGACAGACTCTTGTAATCATTATTTAATAATAACAATTAACTCAAAACCGTTAAAAATAAGTAATTTTGTCTAAGCCAAAATATTTTTAGAAGTATACTACCCCCCACAACACTCCAGACTTAAGTACTAATATAATCTACACATCCATCAGCTATCCAGTGTCACTAAATATTAACCCTAACTCAGAGTACATATTACCACCTAAACTTCCGCTATAGTTATTTTCGACCGCAATTTTAAATTCTTGATTCCCACCAGTACAAACTCTATTCACAAAAAATTGCTACTTCGAAATAACGTTAAAACTTATCAAGTCCAAGTCACAAGCTGGCTTAATATCAAACATTTTGGTCTTATTCTAAATATCATGGGATAATATTCTTGTAGACTAATAATCAAACAACCCGCACCCATAAAGCCCAAGGTAAATCTCATTAACTTTCAACTATTTTATGCACAATAAAGACCTATGGATATTATCAGCTTGGTTGCGGATAGGTTAATTATGAATAATAATGGCGCCGATTCCACATTTTACTCAATTAAACGGCTTACGATCCGAAATAAATTGTTATGGCAAAACTTACTAATGCACACTTCAAAAATCGAGACATTCCATGCAACACAAATTAAAGGTGTTAGAAAACAAAATAAAACGAAAATGGATGCGCTTTTGGATGCGCCACTCTAATAAAAGTACATTAGGTAAATTAGCTACATGGTTTGCAAGCTTAGCTACATCCCCTTATTACGCCCGAATCCAACTTTCAAAAATACATCAGAATGGCTATTTATCCTCTAAAGCAGAAGTCAGCCACACTAATTTCAGTACAGGCTCACATGTATTTATAGATGACCGGGTTCTAATATTTGAAGATTTATCACTTGATCCCAATAACGGTGGTTCTGTAAAATTTGGCGACCGAGTACATTTTCATCGGGACACAATAATTCAAACCGGACTTGGTGGAAAATTGATCATAGCTGATGACACCCATGTTCAACCTCGATGCCAACTCAATGCCTATAAATCTGAAATACGTATTGGCCGCCATGTGGAAATCGCACCAAACTGTGCTTTATACTCTTATAACCATGGCGTTGAGTTAGGAATAGATATCGGTGATCAACCCGTCATAAGCAAAGGAGGCATCATCATTGAAGATGATGTATGGCTTGGATTTGGAGTTATTGTACTGGACGGTGTAAAAATTGGCGCAGGCTCCATTATTGGTGCAGGCTCTGTGGTGACCAGCGATATCCCTGAAAATTCAATTGCTGCGGGCTCTCCCGCAAAAATTATTAAAGCTAGAAGTTAACAATATAGGACAATTATCCCAATGACTGATTCACAACCACTAGTAAGTATTGTCACCCCAATGTATAACGGCGAACGATATCTCCGTGAATGTATTGAAAGCGTACTAGCACAAACTTATGAAAATTGGGAATATGTTATCGTAAATAACTGCAGTAAAGATAACTCACTTGCAATTTGTGAAGAATATGCAGCACGTGAGCCCCGGATCAAAATCATAAACAATAAAGATTTTCTTGGTGCAATACAGAATCAAAATAATTCTCTGCGATTAATATCTGCAGAAAGTAAATATTGCAAAATTGTACATACAGATGATTGGATTTTCCCTGAATGCGTTCAACGTATGGTTGAAATTGCAGAACAAGATCCTGAAGTTGGTATAGTCACATCTTACGTACTTTCCAATGTAGGATTATTCGGTTTTGGAATCCCGTACACAGAGACAATAACTCCTGGAAGCACACCATGCCGTTTACTACTATTGGAAGATCAATATTTATTGGGGAATGCCACATCGCAACTCATTCGTTCAGACCTTATTAGAGCTCGCCATGATTTTTATGAAGCACCTTACATGAATTGCGACCAACTAGTACTTTTTGACCTTCTTAAAGATTGTAAATTTGGCTTTGTGCACCAATTCTTGGTTTTTATGAGAAACCACGAAGAACAAAACAGCGCGTTTACAAGTCGTTGCAATGCATCCAGTCTAGACCGCTATGTACTTTTAGCAAAACATGGTGCAGATTATCTGAATCCCGATGAACTGCGAGATTGTATGAATAAAGCAGAAAACGAATATTATCTCCAAGGTGGAGAAAACATTTTAAAACTCAAGAAAAAAGAATGTTGGGATTACCACCAAGAATGTCTGGAAAACGCCGGAATAACACTTGATAAATCAAAACTCAAAATAGGTGCTATAAAAGCATTTATACAACTCCTATTCAATCCCCGTAAGCTTGCTCGAAAAATAAGAAATGAAATTAGATCTTAAAGAAAATTAGACTTACCTTTCTTCTTTCGAGGAATAAGAGTACTAAGGCGCCAAGTGAGGTGATTTAATAATCTAGAAAACCATATAACAGATTCTGACACCTCGCCTTTTTCCAAACTATCAACCAATCGAGTCATCTCATCATAATTTACAATGTATTCAGTTGGAGGTGGCAATACTTTTTTAGATTTAAGCCAGGTAGGTTCCACGGCTGAAAGGTTTAAAAAAGAAAAAATTTCACTATATTCTTCGCTAGGGCTTTTCAATAATCCCTCGTAATTCACTTCAAGCACATCATGTGTATTTTTCAACTTATCTAGTGTGCAATATAATTTTTTTAGTTGAACATAGTATGCAATAAAGTACCACTTATTAATTTTCAGTTTTTTAATATTCTTGGAAGACGCACCTTTATACCAGGAATGCATTACGCCTGATTTTTTTCCTTGTTGCGCAGATCCATACAAAGCAACAATATCTCTACGGCGCATAATAATAATCTTAAAATCTTTAAGATTATTTTGCATAATATTGAGAAAGTTACTAGCTAGATAGTGGCTATTGCACGCAAGTTTAATCCCTCGTGCTTTAATGTTTTCGTTTGGCGTCAAAGAGGTAAGCGCATCAAATAATGCAAAATAGCCTCTTTGTTTTTCCTCTGGTAAATCATTGCCATATGTGAAGGTACTTATTCCCTCAGTGAAAAAAGGAGCTATTTTCATTTCATCATTTAAAGCTACAACATTTGGGTGCCCTGCTACAGCAAGATGAACTACAGTAGTACCTGACCTAGTGCTTCCAATAATGAAATATCGTGTTTGCCTTGAATCTTCAGATGTAGTTTCGGCCACTGTAACCATAGATCTCTCTTTTAAATAGTACTGAGGTAAGGCCTGAATAAATCATATTTGAACTTAACAAGTTTTAAAAATTATACATTGATCATTTTTAGTTTAAAACTTCAAGACTATCCTTTTAATCCAAGCAGCCCTGTTATATATCCAAGTTTTTTTGCTGCTATACATTTCTTAGTAAAATAAATTGGGTTTTTTGTTGGTAACACGAATCGAAAAATTAAACTCGGTTCTAATAGAAATTGACGAATTACTCTACCTACTCTTTTGATACTAGTCAATCTTCCTAGGTTTTGTTGTTTCTCATATACCGCTTTTGATACACCCGCCCAAAAACGCCTACGCATAAGCCACTTTTTGTTCACTCGCTCTGCAGGAACATGATGTTGAACATAAATTGCAGGATCATATAAACATTTGTATCCAACAGATTCTATATCTTGCCTCATCACAGTTTCTTCATTAGATAAAAGATTATTACCTTTTCTCCCAAGCTCGACTCGAAAACCACCCATTTCTTTTAACAAGAATTTGGGAAAAGCGATATTGGCCCCTGCGAGCCAATATTGAGGTCCTAATATTGTCGGCTTATCAAACCAATCCAATACAGTAAAAAGTAATACCACATCATCAGACAACCAAGCTGGGCGTGGAACCTCCCAAATGGGATCAATCTTTCCTCCCACCGATCCAAGCTTCACCTCACTATTTTCAAATGCATTTACTATACGCTCAAGCCATTCATCGCAAGCAATTGCATCATCATCTAGAAAAGCAATATACTTACCTTGTGCCTTATCTGTAGCAGTATTTCTCGCTTGCGACAAACCTTGAATGGGTTCATAAAAATAATGAAGATTTGTAACATGTGCAAAATCTTTACAAACGATATCCTCGGTACGATCAGTTGAACGATTATTAACAACAATAATTTCATACTGATCTTTATCCAGGCTTTGATCAACAAGACTTTGAATAGCCTTCCCGAGATAATCAGCTCTATTATAAGTACAAATAACTGCCGAGATACGCTTATCCACAAAAACAATCCATGTAAGAATTTTTTAATAACTGACACCCATTAGCCATTGCATTTTTCTCCAATGACTTTCATTTACATATTATCAAGAACACTTTGAGCTGCCCTCTCACCTCCTTTAAATGATTCATCCGTCCAGATATACCCCCATTCGCCATAACGACCACAAGTATGGATTCCCAAATCTTCAACATACCCACGAACAGTAGCAACCGCATCTGCACGATCATGATCAAAAATAATATTTGCATAAGGAAGCAATCTTGCTTCAGCGCTTACAATAATTTCACCTTCCTTTAAAAGACCACAACGCTTTAGGTCTGCAATCGTTGGCTCAATTAATTCGTCAGGATTTTTATCAAGTGGACGATATTTATTGGAATAATAAAGTTCGGCTTGAATACAGCCCATACCTGCTGGTGCATTATTTTTCGATTGCATATGAGGGAAACTAAGCCGCGTAAAAATAAAATCCCTATCGTAAAAATAGGATACATGCGCCTCAGAAATATCGTCGCGCGAAAGACCTATATTGACGACTACACAGATAGAACATGCCAGCTTTTCTGTCGCATCGATAACATCTTGCGGCACATCATCAATCATTGGAATTAGCTCAGGCAATGGAATTGATGAAATCAAATGATCGTAAGATAATACAACATCATTAGCAAATGTAACTTCTTTACTCTTAGGATTAATTCGTACAACATTGTGATCAAGGCGTATATCTGAATCCTTAATAAACTTTTCTAGGAAAGTAACAAAACCATCACGATTTGGATAACGAAAATCTGTGATATAGTGGACATCGTCAGTGTGTGGAGAGATTGCTCCATGCAATACCTCTTTTAACTCAGGCCGATATAAACGTGGTCCTAACCAATCAGTACTCATATTTTCAGCAGTTGTCGTATGATATCGCAAACCATATTCCATCGGAAAAGTTTCCGCAAACGTCTTGCCAAATGTGGCAATAAGCCATTCTGCATAATTATTAATTTCACCGGGCTCTGTTTTAGTTGCCTCAATAAAATCACTCAGACAATTAACAACCAAATCTTCTGGCAATCCGTGTAAATTACATTGTGCAGGGTGCTTTATCCAATGCCCCTGCCAGTAATTATTCATATAGGCTTTTAACGTAGAAACTTCATGATTCGCACTTTCAGCTAACAGCTCTTTAATACGGTCATCTTTTGTAAATGAGATATGCGGCCCTTCATCAAAAATGAAGCCTTTGTCGTTCTTCCAAGAAGCTGTATGTCCTCCAGCATGAGCATGTTTTTCATAAATTATTGCTGAAATACTTTCTGCACGTAAACGATAGGCTGCACCTAATCCCGCCATACCACTACCTAAAATCGTAATATTAGTCATACTTTCTTTAACCCTATTTACTTAATTCTTATTTCAAAAAGCAACCGTTTACGTGAGGCTGTTTTCTAATACACACGTTAACTGCCAAATTAATTTTTCGATTTAATTATATAAACTGATGTTTTGACTGACCATAAAATGCATTTGTATTCAGAATTAACTGAAATCAGGACAATTACGATCTTTATCTGAGATAATTACAGGAGCGATTGGCCATATGACCCCAAATGCGGGATCATCATAACGCAATCCACGTTCGGACTCAGGATGATAAAACTCAGTAACATTATAAGACACCTCCGAATCATCCCGGAGTGTAATAAATCCTTGAGCGAATCCACCTGGAATATACAATGTTTTTCGGTTTTCGCTTGTTAGCTCTTCACCGTGCCATTGCTTATAAGTAGGAGAGCCCTCTCTCATGTCAATAATCACGTCATAGATAGCACCTTGAGTACAACGGACTATCTTAGTTTCCAAGTGGGGAGCTACTTGATAATGTAATCCACGTAAAGTCCCCTTTTCATTTGAAAAAGAAATGTTAGATTGCACAATATTCAATGGCATCCCATGTTCAGCAAACTCTTTTTCACATAATGCACGAGCATAAAAACCACGCGCATCCGTTATTGGTTCTGGCTCAATAATGTAAGCATCTTTCAATGGTAATTTGTTAAAAATCACATAATTCCCCTTTTACAGGCTACTGTAAAAATTCTTTGAAAATTAATCGACCCAGTGATTGAGCTTTATAACTTTAAGCGCTCAACATATTGAGATATCTGCGCTTCAGTTATTTCCCGCAAATCTCCATTTTGATGATAAACTTTGTACCAGTCTACAATCCAGTCTAGTACGGTCGGCAAATTCAGTGCTGGAGTCCAATTAAGCAGGCTCTTAGCTTTGGTAGTATCCAACTTTAAAAAGTGATCTTCATGGGGATGTTCGCCCTTATCCAACACCCAACTTGCATCGTCCCCCCAGTGCTCTGTTAAGTATTTGACTATCCATGATACGGGCTCTATTTCTTCAATATCTGGCCCAAAGTTCCAGCCCTCAGCGTATTCGGGCCCTTGATCCCAAAGACGTTCTGCCAACATTAAATAACCTCTAAGCGGTTCCAGAACGAACTGCCATGGTCGAATTGCATTAGGCCTACGTATAAGAACCGACTCATTTTCCATTATGGCACGCATAATATCGGGTACCAATCGATCACCTGACCAATCACCACCACCAATTACATTGCCTGCTCTCGTACTGGCTAATGCAACACCGTGCTTTTGATAATCTTTTGGATTAAAAAAAGAATCTCTATAGGCAGAAATTAATAATTCAGCACAACCCTTACTACTCGAATATGGATCATGCCCACCCATACGATCATTTTCTCGATAACCCCATACCCACTCTAAATTTTCGTAACATTTATCACTGGTAATTGAGACAACAACTCTCACTGAATCAGTATGACGCACTGCTTCTAATACGTTCATAGTACCAATAATGTTTGTAGTGTATGTGGTAACGGGATCTCTATAGGAGTCATGAACCAAGGCCTGAGCAGCCATGTGAATCACAATCTCGGGTTTGTGTTGATTAAGTACTTTTTTAATCCGCTCCAAATCCCGAACGTCAGCTGCAATTGATGTCATTCCGTCAGCAATATGAGCCATCTCAAACATAGATGGATTCGAAAATTCTGGCAAAGAATAACCAACAACTTCAGCACCCATCTGCTGTAACCAAATAGAAAGCCAACTCCCTTTAAATCCAGTATGACCCGTAACAAAAACTTTTTTACCCTTCCAAAACGCCTGATTCATAATTTAATCCCAAATCTTCCAAGGTGGATTGCCAGTTTGCCACATTTCTTCCAACTCTTGCTTATTCCGCAAAGTATCCATACACTGCCAAAAACCCTTATGCCTATAGGCTGACACTTGTCCTTCACTAACTAATCTTCCCATTGGATCATCTTCCCAATGCATTTCATCCGACTCAATGTAGTCAATCGCCTTTGGAGATACAACAAAAAACCCTCCATTTATCCAGCCACCACCATCTACAGGTTTTTCCTGAAAATTTGTAATCCTATTTTCATCAAAACTTAGCAAACCATATTTAGATGTAGGTTGAACTGAGGTCAGAGTAACCAAGGTACCTTCTTTTTTATGAAGAGCTATCAGTTTTTCAAGATTTACATCACTAACACCATCACCATAAGTAAAACAGAAATCCTCATCACCCAGATATTCCCTAACACGCCGTAATCGCCCACCCGTTCCTGAGTTTGGCCCTGTATCAACCAATGTCACCTTCCAGGGTTCGGACCTTCTATGGTGAATTATCTGCTGATTATGCTCCATATCAAACGTGACATCAGAGGTATGCAGAAAGTAGTTCGCAAAATATTCTTTAATCACATAACCTTTGTAACCAAGGCATATAACAAATTCATTAATTCCCTGGGCAGCATAAATTTTCATAATATGCCATAAAATGGGTTCACCACCGACTTCAACCATCGGTTTAGGTCTCAATGATGTCTCTTCGGCAAGTCGAGTACCCAGCCCACCTGCAAGTATTACTGCTTTCATTTATACCCCCTTCAAATAAAACGAGGTACGCATAAATACCTCTCTATCCACAACAAATTGACGTTGATTAATATCCTGGGTCATATTTTTGACCGAATACATCAAGCTTGCAATCAATAAGCCATTGTATTTTATGATACGCACTTGCCACTCATGGTACAACAAACAGGTATCATCTTATGACCTATCACGAAATAAAGTTATAGAAATAGAAACTTGAATCTAAGATGATACACGTTTCAAACGCCAATAATATTGAATAATTGTCAACCAATACAAGCAATTTAGCGCTTATAAAGCAACTCACAATATCCCATAATCATTAAATCAACATCAAAAAATACCGAACCATATCAATATTGGTCATTCATTATTCGACAAATATAATAGTCTTCAACGTTTTACTTCACTCAAATCATAAAAAAGTGAACACTATATTGGGAAGAAACCATTTGAATATATAAGAATTACAAACGAAGAATTTTCTAAATATCTATGCAAAAGTACATTTTATATCCATTTTTTTCAATAATTGACTAGCGTATTTTGTAAAACAACTATTGTTAAGACCAGCAATCTAAATCACCAATATTGTTAACACATCTTTGTTTCATATTTTTGACGAATCTAATGCTTTTTGTTTATACAAGCCACGAGGTGCGTATTAGTAATAATGCGGATAACGAACTAACAATAATACACTTAAATTTAAAGTTAATGTAACTTAAGAACATACAAATGATTAATGTTCTAAACTATTTTTATACGCACAATTAATCCTAATTATTACAGACTATCAAATCAATTGGATATCGATAATTGCAAATGGAATTTACTTGTTCTAGATAATTTCGGTTGCTTTCTGCCTATATTAAATAAAGAAAATTTTCTACTTAATTAATATAAACCATAGGCCATAAGATGATTACATAATTAATTATCTTTGACTATACTCATACTAAATATTCAAGAAGGTACTTTGTTTTATTCTGAAGAGAATTGTAATTGAATGCAAGGAGGCAAAGAAAAAATGTTTCTATCTAAATTTAGTAAATTATTATCCCATAAAAAAAACACTAACATTATTGGTCATACTATCCCTAACGTTCATAATCTAGAAGTAAAATGGGATAAAATGTATAATAGCGGGGAATGGAATTACTTATCAGGTATTGATGAACTTGCTCATTATAGCGTGATAATAGGTTATTGTGAGTTCGTCTCACCAAATGCATTAATCTTGGATGTTGGATGTGGAGAGGGACTTTTAGCTCAGCGATTAGAACCTCATGCACATGAAAAATACATAGGAATAGACATTTCCAATAAGGCAATTGAAATTGCAGAACAATTCAACAAGAATTGCAACCTCACATCTTTCGCTGTTTGTGATGCGGAATCTTATATTCCACCTAACACAATGGATATCATTATATTTAACGAATCACTTTATTATTTCAATGATTTAGTTGCCACAATGCAACACTATGATAATTTTTTAAATACTGACGGCCATTTCATCATATCGATGTTTGATCAGCCTGAAAGTGATGCGTGCTGGGATTACGTTGATAAACACTATGATATTATTGATGCCGTAAAATTATCAAATAAAAATGGCCTTTCTTGGAATTGCAAATTAGCTAAAAGATCACAATAAATACTTATAACTTTTCGGCCATAGTATTTTATTCTTGAAATAGACTTTTCTAGGTTCTATCGCAGACTTTAGAATCCATAATTTTTACAATACATCAATAATAACCAAAATAGAGAAGCAAAAATCAAATCAAGAAATAATTTACCATAATGTTCAAGATATTTCCCACATACCTTGCGTGCCATGGATATAAAATGGATGATATGGAAGCATGAATATTACACAGATTACAATCAATTCAATCATCAGACTGCCACGTATATTTCATAATCTACGTAGCATATACATATGCAATAATCCAACTTTAAAAATAATTTAACGTAGCTCAACTCGGCATCGATATTACCAATGTTTCTTTTAGCTCTGGCAATATGACCGCCATATAGTTTAACGAAAGCCAAAAATATTTTTCCACAATTCCAGTACCGATACTTCCTAAAGCTGTTTCTTTTGAAACGCTATAAAACCGTAGGAGAAATGATAATAAGGATTATATTTTGCCTGCAATATAAGTTATTCGTCGCTTTAATCATCCATATATTTGAGAATATACAAATCCATCATTTGCCAAATAGGCTTCGCAAATTGAGATACACAGGATAATGATGTTGATTGAATATACCTCTGATTTTGCCATAAGTTATACAATATTCTATTTTATCAACGCGTCAATGGCATCAAACTGCATCATAAAATCGATATAAAATAAATTTTATGAATGCAATTTAGAGGAATAAATTTGTATTCCAGATCGCCCTATCGACCAGAAATATTACATAATTTTTTTGGCCTTTTCAGTGAAAAATACTAGTAGTGCTAACGAAATTCACCTGTTGATTCAATAAGTTATGACATTTCCAAGATCAACTGATTAAATCATTAAACATATATAAAAAATTTGAGAAAGAAATTAGAAACATCCAAGCTACCACTCGAAACACCTTAGCCAACACAGCGCACATGCTAGATTTACGACTGTACAGGCATATATTGTTGCAATACAATGCTTTATTTGCAATTTATAGAGTAAATTCTTTGAATTCCGAAACATTACGAACCAATCACATTGAACAAACTATGCGATTCATTCAATTGAATAAAACCTTAAAACTGATGGCTCACTTTTTAACCTAATGGGCAACCAAGCTTAATTGTTATGACGCAATTTCCCAACTACACCTTGTTCGCACAATATTATGTCCATCTTTAAAAACTTAATTTTTTTTAAAACTCATCGACTATGACGACAAATACAATAAATAACGCGATTTCTTAATCGATAGTTACTGGAAACATGTACTAAACTAAGACTGATCGTTGAGGGAACCATTTTGCGTATTAAGTATTTATTTGTCTTCTTTCTACTAGTTAATTTAAATGCATGTGGACTTGGTGGACAGGAATTCCAACTACCTGATTATGAATATCTCTCGAATGGTAAAATACAAGGCAATGTGCTTGGTGGTTTGTATATTGGTGGAACAATCAATGTATATTCCTTAAATGAAAAAGAAAAACGCCAGTTGCTCGCA
>Ga0316207_10004651_pt1 | contig 11797 bp, 10 predicted proteins | sample 6weekpyrite_MG_FD_204943 | JGI IMG/M metagenome (GOLD analysis project Ga0316207, IMG submission 204943) | Microbial mat bacterial communities from mineral coupon in-situ incubated in ocean water Damariscotta River, Maine, United States -... | ecosystem: Environmental > Aquatic > Marine >...
TACACCCTGATTTTTTTGTATTGATTCACAACGCACAATAACCATATAACTAAATGGCGGAAAGTTGGCCTGTTTACGCTCTATTAAAGCGGTTTTTGCAAATCCTGTATAACCACTTTCTAACAAGGTATGTAATAACGGATGCTCGGGATGATGGGTTTGTATAATTACCTCGCCTGCTTTCTCTCCTCTACCGGCACGTCCTGATACCTGTATTATTAATTGCGCCATATGTTCTGTACCACGAAAATCAGCACTGAATAAACCCTGATCAGCATTTAAAATTCCGACTAACGTTACATTTGGAAAATCATGTCCCTTTGCTAACATTTGTGTACCAATCAGTATTCTGGCTTCACCCGTTCTTGCCTGATTTAATTTTTTATCTAACTCGCCCTTGCGCCTTGTTGTATCTCTATCTATGCGACTAATGACAACCGAGGGGAATTTTTCTGTCAGCGCCACTTCAATTCTTTCTGTTCCCGCACCGGGTATATACAAACTTTCATGGTGACATTGTGGGCATTGTGTTGGCGCTTTTTTTTCATAACCACAATGGTGACAACGTAATCGCTGATTATGATGATGCAGCGTCATATTTGCATCACAACGCTGGCATTCTGTCGTCCAGCCACATTCATGACACATTAAGAGAGGTGCATAACCACGGCGATTTAAAAACAGTAAAATCTGTCCCTCATTTTTTAAGTGCTCATCAATTTTATTAAATAATTTATCTGATATTCCATCTTCCATCGGTCGACGACAAACATCTAACAAACTAACTTTTGGTGGCGTTGCACCAGCAGCGCCTCGCTCAGTTAGCGTTAATAAAGAAAACTGACCACGAGTTACATTTTCAAGACTTTCAAACGAGGGTGTAGCCGAACCTAACAGCACCGGTATATTTTTATTTTTTGCTCGAACAAGTGACAGGTCTCTTGCATGATATCTAAAACCTTCCTGCTGCTTAAAAGACGCATCATGCTCTTCATCAAGAATGATTAAACCCAGATCAGGCATAGGTGTATATAACGCAGAGCGTGTACCAATAACAACACGAGCAATGGTTTTACTTGCTAACACCCAGGCGCTGTGCCTTTGTGTATCATTTAAACCCGAATGAAGGCTGGCTATGGTCGTATTCAGGCGCCGGGTAAATCGCTGGGTTAACTGTGGCGTTAAACTAATTTCAGGCACTAACACCAGTACCTGCATGTTATTTGCAAGAGCATATTCTATAACTTCTAAATACACCTCAGTTTTTCCGCTACCGGTTATGCCCTGCAACAGAAAAGCCTGATATTTATTAAAAGCCTTTATTACCGCTTGTGCTGCTTGCCTCTGCTGGTCATTAAGGTCAAAAGCATGATTTGATTTATCTGTTATTTGCCTGGTGCCAGGTGTTATTGCTGTTTGTACTTTTTTGCTGACCTTTATTAGTGATTTACTTATCAGCGCTTTTATTGGTGAGCGCCAGTTATCCCAGTCTTTATTTAAGATCTCTGCATTTATTTCTTCGATGGGTGAGTTTTGAAAATAAGACAGCAGAGCAGCCTGTTTTGGCGCCCGATGCAGGCTTTCGACTTGCTGATTATGGCCGGCTTTAGTTAAATACCAGTGATTTTCAGACTTTAGTTCCGCCGGAGCGCCTTCTCTTAGTCTTTTTGGTAACGCACTAAATATGACATCACCTAATGGATGATGGTAATAACTGGCGGACCATTTGAGCAGTTTTATTAAGTCCTCCGATAACACGGGCTCTATATCAATGATATCAATCAGCGGCTTTAGTTTTGATATCGGAAATGCAGATTCTTCTTCTACCGATATCAGTAAACCTGTCAGCTGCTTTCGCCCAAATTGCACCTCAACTCGGCAACCCGCTAGTGGTTTCTGATCAAGTTCCGGCGGTATCAAATAATCAAACAGACTATAGAGAGGAACGGGTACAGCAATACGCGCAATTAAAGGCTTAGACATGTCTATATTGTGCCTGTGAACGGTTACAAATTGGAGACTTGAAATTTAAAAAAAAAGCTTTGACAAAATTAAAAGTTACAGAATCATTAACGTTTTCCACAAAAGCTGTGGATAACTCTGTGGAGAACTTGCATTTTAAACCGAAAATTGATGATTCTAGCGTCATATTGAACATTCTGGTTATTTTTTGATCACTTTAAAAGTCTATATATATCAGTTAGTTAGCTACACATAAAAGATAAAACGCTATATATATAGTAGTTTTAGATTTTTCATAAATGCCACCAGTCCCCATGTGTATAAGTATTTCCTTGAATGGATAATTAGACGCATATTTGAAGATTATTCAGTAAAATAATTTCACGCTTAACAGATAAAGTTAAAGTATCACTTTAATGTAATACTTGTAACCAACTGAATTTTATAGAATTAAAGACTTATCCACTTTTCCTGTGGATAAGTCTGTTGATAACAGCTTGAAATCAGCTCTATTTCTTTCGTTTTATACCCTATGTAACAGATTGTTCACAATTTGATCACATTATAAAACCTAATAAAAACAATTAGTTACACTATTACATTGCGCACTGGTTAAAAAGTAAGCAGGACTTATTCCTATTTCGCTTATTATGTGTATAACGCACATAAGAAAGCTCATAAGCCTTATTCAGATTTGTCACAACAGGCAGCACTTTCAGGACTCACCTCAACAATCTGAATATGGCTATTTATCCTGTATTTGTACGCCCATTGACTGATTATCAATAACTATCTGTTTTAATCTGGCGGCAATTGTCATTACTTTATCCATCCAGAACAATGCCTTATTTTCTGCTAACTGCTGCTCGAGCGTCTCACTAAACAGCGCTATCCACACTTCAAGATCATCTTGCTTGATACCCAGCGGAAAATGCTTACCGATCATGTCTATCTTAGGCGGATTTTCAAGTTTGCCACCCATACTAATCCACCAGAAATCAACTATTCGTTTTTCATGTTCGTCAAAGTTTTCAAGGTGCTCAAAAAAATGCCCTAACTGCTGATTAGTCATGAGTTTTTTATAAAATAAATGGATTACCGTTTCTACTTCTTCATATGAGGGGGTATTTGACATATTTACTTCTAATGGCCAACTGGATAACCTGCGTATGCTATCACCTCTATCAAAATTTATCAGTTGAACTCATATGAACTTATGGTCACACATAGCTCAAACAGTAAGTCAGCACACTGGAGCTGACTTTCAAATTAAATCTCACACACCTCTGGGGGGTGGCTGCATTAATGAGGCGTATCGCATTAGTAATGGGAAAACAGATTATTTCGTGAAAACCAATCAACTTGAACATGGTGACATGTTTGAAACAGAAGCCATTTCACTACAGGAAATGTTTGATCAGAATACGGTTCGAGTACCAGAACCCATATGTTATGGGCAAACTGACTCTAAAACCTATCTGGTACTTGAATATCTTCCTCTGAGCGGCAGACCTGATGCCATAAGACTTGGACAACAGCTGGCAGCAATGCACCAGGTGACAGCACCCCAGTTTGGCTGGCACAGGAACAACACCATAGGCTCAACACCACAGTTCAACCAGCTTACTGATAACTGGCCCGAGTTCTGGCGCCAGCAACGTTTATTACCACAACTGGATCTGGCACAGAAAAATGGATATGCCAGCTCTCTTAATCCAGTAATGGACAAACTACTAGTGAGTTTTGATTGTTTATTTGAAAACCATACGCCTCAGCCTTCCCTGCTTCATGGCGATTTATGGGGTGGTAATGCCTCTGCACTCGCAGATGGTACGCCGATTATATTTGATCCCGCTCTCTATTATGGCGACCGTGAAGCGGATATTGCGATGACTCAGCTATTTGGAGGCTTCGAAGCCAGTTTCTATTCCGCCTACAATGATGTCTCACCTCTGCATGAAGGTTATGCGACACGTAAAAATTTTTATAATTTATATCATATTATTAATCACCTGAATTTATTTGGAAGCGGTTATCTCAATCAAGCCATATCAATGGCTGAGCGGGTTATAGCCGAAATATAGTTAACTGATATCAGAATAAAATAAGCACATTTCATCACTAGTTAACTGGTAACCCCTCTTATCTACATGTAAAATTCGCCCTCTGATTTTATACCGGCCAGCACATTGAAAAATACTATCCAGACTCTGCTAACTCAGGCATTAAGCAGCTTGAAAACCAGTGGTGTTATAAGCTCTGATATATCGCCCGATATTCAAATTACCCGTAGCAAAGACAAATCACACGGTGATTTCGCCTGTAATCTTGCTCTGATGCTGGCAAAACCTGCTGCTAAAAACCCACGAGAAGTCGCACAGTTATTAATTGATGCTCTACCGGATAACGATGATTTAGATAAAGTGGACATTGCTGGCCCGGGCTTTATTAATTTCTTTGTAAAACAAAGCAACACGCTATCGGTCATTAATACCATCAATACACAGGCTGAAACTTACGGATTAAGCAATATAGGTGCAGGTCGTAAAGTACAGATTGAATTTGTTTCAGCCAACCCAACTGGGCCCCTACATGTTGGCCATGGTCGCGGGGCAGCTTACGGAGCAACGGTTGCATCTTTACTCAGTGCTGCAGGTTTTAATGTTCACCGTGAATACTATGTAAACGATGCCGGCCGCCAGATGGATATACTGGGAACAAGTGTATGGCTACGTTACCTTGAACAGTGCGGTGTTGATATTACATTTCCAAGTAATGGCTATCAGGGTGAATATGTTAAAGAAATAGCTGAACAGCTTTATGCCCAGCATGATAAAAATTTAATGCATCCTTCTACAGCTGTGTATGAAGATATTCCCAGTGATGAACCAGCGGGCGGGGATAAAGAAACCCATATTGATGCACTCATCGATAGAGCAAAAACACTTCTCGGTGAAAATTCATACAGACAGGTTTTTGATTTAGGTTTGCAAATCATTACGGCTGATATACGAGACGATCTTAAAGAGTTTGGCGTTGAGTTTGATGAATGGTTTTCGGAGAGAAGTCTGGCAGGTAAAGGTTTAATTAAACAGGCAATTGAGCGTTTACAAAAAGCTGAGCATATCTATGAAAAAGAAGGTGCTCTGTGGTTTAAATCAACAAACTTTGGCGATGAAAAAGACAGGGTAGTTGTTCGTGATAATGGCCAGAGCACCTATTTTGCGTCTGACATTGCATATCATATGGATAAACTCGACCGTGGTTATGACAGGGTGATTGATATCTGGGGTGCAGATCATCACGGATATATTCCCCGTGTAAAGGCTGCATTAAAAGCGCTGGGAAATGATGTTGAAAAACTGGATGTGTTATTAGTTCAGTTTGCCATTCTTTACCGGGGTGGTGAACGAGTTCCCATGTCAACTCGCTCTGGCTCATTTGTAACCTTACGTGAATTACGTTCTGAAGTAGGTAATGATGCTGCCCGCTTTTTTTATGTCTTACGTAAATGCGAACAGCATATGGATTTCGACCTGGATCTGGCTAAATCACAAAGCAGTGATAACCCTGTCTATTATATACAATATGCTCATGCTCGAATCTGCAGAGTATTCCGTCAGCTAGAAGAGAAACAGTTCACACATGATGAAAAAATGGGTAGCGAAAACCTTTCACTTTTAACTGAAGATCATGAAACCTCACTTGTGACTTCATTGGCAAAATACCCTGAAATTATTGAGAAAGCAGCGCTCAACGAAGAGCCTCATCTGCTAGCTCACTATCTAAGAGAACTAGCAAACGAACTACACACCTATTACAACGCGCATCAGTTTATTGTTGAAGACAATGCCATCAGAAATACACGATTAACATTAATTAAAGCTACTCGTCATGTATTACATAATGGGCTAAATTTATTAGGCGTTAGTGCACCGGAAAGTATGTAATGCCTGCTTCGCGTGATTTAAAGGGACGCCATATGTCAAACAAAAAACCCGTACCTGGATATATCTGGATGCTTGCGGGATTAGCTATTGGTTTATTTGCATCTTTTCTTATGTATCTCGACAAACAACCCGCTGAAGAAGTTAGCTTTACTGATGCTGTAAAGCATGAATTAAAAAAAGCGCGTCAGCAACAGAAATCAGAGAGCGAAACAGTATCTGATAATCAGTCACAAAATACGTCTGGTGAAAGCGAAAATAAAAAGCCCCGTTTTGAGTTTTATACTATTCTTTCCGAGCTGGAAGTGTTTGTTCCTGAACCGGAAGTTGAAAGCGAAAACTCTAAACCACAACCTTCAACTAATCGACCAGTTGAAGTTAACAGCACTTCTAATAAGAAATACTTACTTCAGGCTGGCTCATTCAAAAGCCAGCAGGATGCTGAACGACTTAAAGCCAGCCTTGCATTACTTGGTGTTCAGTCATCTATACAGAGTGTAAATATTAATCGTGATAACTGGCATCGTGTTCGTATAGGTCCGTTCAGTAACCCGACGCGACTTCGTGAAACACTGAGTACATTAAAACAAAATAATATACACGCCATGACGATGGAGTTAAAATAGCCCTTAAAAAAACACTTTGCTTTTTAAGGTTTTTAAACAGATTAGATACTAAACCTGCGTAGACAGGTCATAATATAGTCAGGAATGCTGAAATAGTGCAGTTTGATGTAGATTGGATGAGTTAATGTTGAAATTGTTTGATAATGCGTGGATGAACAAATATAAAGAAGAATGGAATAAAGACCCTTATTTGGCAAAATCTCTTAGTGAAATATGTTTTTCTTCAATAATTGGTTATGGATTTCCTGATGAAGAGAAACCCCGTGCGTGTATTGTTATAGAAGACGGTTATGTTGTTGAGGCAGGTAATTATAACAATCAGGAACTGAACTGGGATTTACGCGCAAAAGAAGGTCACTGGAACGAATGGATAAAGAGAGAAGTAGGATCTACCGGTTTAGGCCTGGCTTATACGACTGGAAAATTAAAATTTGTTGAGGGTGATTATAAATCCATGATAAGAAATCCTACCATGGCATCTCCTTTCATAAAAAGCTTCTCTGCAATGGGTCGAGTATAAATAATCATATATGTAGTTACACTACTACTGCATAAATAACAGGTCACTTCTTTGTGCATAAGAGTCTGGAAAAAAACTTACCTTTTTTAATTGAAGAATTTTCCAGTAGTGGCACGCCTATCGATAATAGATGGAAATCTATACTGCAACGTTTTTTTTCTGACTGTGATCTCACACCGTCTACCAGTCCTGTTGCAGAATGCCGAATTAATGATCAGCATAATATTCTTGAAGTTCCGTCAATTTTACTGAAACACGGTTATTCTCTGAATAGCAACAATCCTGAAATTCAGTTCAATAAAGATGATATAGACCTTGCCAGTTCATTACTGAAACTGACTAAACAGTTTATTACCATTGAAGAGGCCTTTGAAAAAGGCGCATTAGAAGAACGTCAGCGTATTGCGCGAGATCTTCATGATGATGTGGCTGCCCGCATGCTTACTCTCATACACTCAGTAAAAGAGCCACAAACAATTGCATTATCGAGAAGTATTCTTAAATCTTTAAGAAATTCAATCTATACTCTTGACAATAAATCAACAGCGTCGATACTAGATGCAATAACTGACGTTAGATCAGAAATTCAGGTACGACTAAACTCTATTGGTATGCAGCTTATATGGCATCAGAGTGATAATTTACAAGGTTTAAGCTTCACCCCAAGACAGCACATCAATTTAAACCGCATGTTACATGAAATTACGACTAATATTATTAAACATGCTAATGCGCAGTTTATGGAAATTATAATCAATCTTACAGACCAACAGGTTTCCGTTGAAGTAAGTGATAATGGACAGGGTTTCGATCTACAGAACTGTATACCGGGTAAAGGTTTAAACAATATCAAAACAAGAGCCCAGGAACTAAATGGCAATGCCAGCTGGTTTAACCTGAATGATCCAAATACCGGTGAAAATAGAGGTAGCTGTGTAAGAATCAATTTTTCGATTTCTGACAACGCGGAAACCACTAGATAATTTTAAGAACTTTCAGTCATTTTATTTTTTTATAAAACTATCTCGGCTAATTAAGTAGCCAATTAGTTAACTTAGGCCTATTAATATGCAAAATGTACTTGTTTTAGAAGATCATCCAGAAACCCGTGAATGGTTAGCAAATATAATTCGACAGGCATTTATAGAAGTTGAGCTATTTGAAGCATCAAGCCTTGCACAGGCACGAAAAATCATTAATGAAAATAAGCTAAATCTTGCATTAATTGACTTAAATTTACCTGATGGGAATGGCGTAGAAATCATCAGTGAAATTAATCAAAAATCACCTGATACTTATTGCGTAGTAGCCACTATTTTTGATGACGATAATTACCTGTTTCCTGCATTAGAAGCAGGTGCACAGGGATATTTATTAAAAGAACAAACTACTGACGAATTTATTCAGAATCTGCAGGGCATTATTAAAGGTGAGCCGCCAATTTCACCTGCCATTGCCCGAAAAATGATCAATCACTTTCACAGTGATATCCAGCCTTCGGATAAACAGGATTTATCCAGTAGAGAAAAAGAGATACTTGGTGCAATCGCAAAAGGCTTAAGTCGAAATGAAGCAGCTGAAATACTGGGTATAACGTCCAATACTGTTGCCAGTCACTTAAAGAGTATTTACGGAAAGTTAAATGTTTCCAATAGAGCACAGGCCACACTGGAAGCCTTACGGCTTGGGTTAGTTAAGCCCTGAGTCTATTCCAATAGCCGCTTCCCTCAGGCCGCCTGTTAAATGACAGGTGGCCACCTCAGGTGACAAATTCAAACCCTCAATAACCAACGGCCAGCTAACAGTCAGAGCATCGGCCAGCAATAAGCGAGAGCAACGGGGTTGTCATACAAATAATGATGTCCTTCAAATTACGCACCAGAACAAGCTGCTATTTCATTTGAATAAACCTGGCAAATAAAACTCACTCACCAGGAGTTCTTTGTTTTTTAGAATAAACACGGAGCGACGACCCCATATAGCTTCTTTTTCCTGGCTGCCCGTCCATTCATAACATTTATGCGTCGCTGCCAGAGACGTTATCTCCATTGGTTTTCGTTGCATTTTACGATCTGCAAACAAAACGGCACCTAGTGACTTGTTACCTAGTTTCACTATACCTCGCAATGCACCGCGCATGCTGGATACGGGAATGATTGTACGGGCATAAACCACTGGCTGATTTCCACATAACAATAAAACTTCACGTATTATTGCCTGACTTCTTGGTTTTAATTTTAGCGCTTGAATTTCATCTGGCGTAGGTGTTGCACTTTTTACAGATAACACTTTAACTGAAAATGCATTATCACAATTGTTAATTATGCGAGCCGTTAATGAACCAGCATCAAACAACCAGTCTTTAACGGTGTTATTTAGGCCTTTTGCAAAGCAGCGCTTCTGACTGCACCATCTCAAGCGGGTATGATGACCTGACATTTAAATTCAATTATTTATTTTAGATAATTTATTTTACACCACTACAAATTTATAGCCACTTTGCGAGAGTTTCTTTAAGTGCTGTTTGATTTACCGGTTTTGATACGTAATCATCCATTCCTGCGGCCAGGCATTTATCCTTATCTCCTTCCATTGCATTTGCAGTCATAGCAATAACCGGTAGCCGCTTCAATCCATTATTATCTTCCAGATCACGTAATGCTTTAGTGGCTTCATAACCATCCATGACTGGCATCTGGCAATCCATTAACACCAGATTAAAGTCATGTTGTAACTTTAAGCGACTGATAGCCTCTTCCCCATTATTTACAACCTCATAGGTCATTCCTACTTTCTCTAACATTTTTCTGGCAATAATCTGATTAACTGGATTATCTTCCACCAGCAAGGCTTTACCTTCCAGGGTTTCAATTTCTTCTTTTTCCGTTATCTGAGGGGTCTCAATTTCAATATCGGATGGAACTTCAAATGTTATTTCAGCCCAGAAGCACGAACCTTTATTTTCCTCACTGTCGACACCTAGTCTGCCACGCATTATAGTGACAAGCTGCCTTACTATTGCAAGACCAAGTCCCGTACCACCATATTTTCTAGTGGTAGATCCATCGGCCTGGGTAAAAGAGTTAAATAATTTACGCTGCGCTTCTTCTGCTATGCCAATACCTGTATCCTGTATTTCAAGACGAAGACGAACAGACCTTTCGTTTTTTTCAAGCACTTTTGCTTTTACTGTAACTGTTCCTTGCTCAGTAAACTTAATTGCATTAGTCATCAAATTTGCAAGAATTTGCCTGATTCTTACTGAGTCACCTTTAATTATCACAGGAATTTCTGGATCAACCTCTGTTAACAACTCTACCTTTCGTTCATCTGCTTTCTGTTTAAGTAATACAGTTAACTCTTTAATTAAAGTTTGTAAATTAAAGGGTATAGACTCAAGTTTTAATTTTCCCGCTTCAATTTTTGAAAAATCAAGAATGTCATTTAATAAAGAAAGCAATGCCTGACCAGAGTTATAGGCTATACCCACATACTCCATCTGACTTTCTGTTAGTTTTGATCCCTGCAATAGTTGTAAAGTTCCTAAAATCCCATTCATAGGCGTGCGAATTTCGTGACTCATATTTGCAAGAAATTCGCTTTTAGTTTTACTTGCTGCTTCTGCTGCTTCTTTAGCTTTATTTAATTCTTTTTCTATACGTTTTCTTTGTTCAATTTCTGTTGATAACTCTTCATTCAAGTCTTCAGATTCATTGCGTGCCTGACTCATAAATTTAATTAACGATTCGTTATGAAAGCGAACTTCTAATGACGTTAAAACGCTTTTATTAATTCGAGAACCTATACTTACCATGACCAGCATATAAAAAAATGTTGTTAATGAAAGTATTATAAATTCATCACCCATCGTCATTAATCGTATAACTACAGGAAATAAAACTAGAAATAAGTAGAAATAGTAGAGCTTCACTATTGGCGCCATCACCGACACGCCACCAGAGGCAATACCCGCGAGTACAAAACCCAGAATTAATTGATGAATTGGATTTACAGGAAATAATAGATACCCCCCTATCCCCCAGCCAATGGCAGTCATCAATATGGCAATCAGATACCATTTTCCAAAAACATCATAAATTAAACTGTTATCATCATCTTTCTGAAAATACGACATTATAATTCTGATGAATGTCAGCAGAGCCATATATGCTACCCAGGAAATAATTAAACTATGTGAGCCTTCTGGCCATAAGACTAATGCCAGCAATACAGCAACTACGAAGCTAACAATATTACTTAGAGACGCATTATTCTCAACTAGTCTAATTTGTTCACGCCAAATCTTATCTCGATCTTTACTATTTTCGAGTAATTCGACATCACCTGTTTTTTCCAGCATTTACGCTTCCTGAATATCAAAATAAATATTTATAAGTATCTACTAAAAATAGACGAGTAAAGGCTTAATAGCTACTTTAAACAGAAACTATTTACGTGTGTTTTTTAATTTGTTTATTATTCTACAGACAGGGATTTCTGTGTATCTACATATTTTTTAGTTATGAACAAAGAAACTTAGCCCACATTTACATATTGCTGAGCAGTACCCACCCAGCGATCAATAATCGCCTTAACCTTTTCAGGTGAGTCTGACAAAATATTACTAGATGCAATTTTCACATCATCCAGTAAATATTCATCCCGGACTATATCTGCTATTCTTAACTGCAATAAGCCGGTTTGACGCGTTCCGAGTACTTCTCCCGGTCCTCTCAATTGCA
>Ga0316207_10004652_pt1 | contig 11795 bp, 8 predicted proteins | sample 6weekpyrite_MG_FD_204943 | JGI IMG/M metagenome (GOLD analysis project Ga0316207, IMG submission 204943) | Microbial mat bacterial communities from mineral coupon in-situ incubated in ocean water Damariscotta River, Maine, United States -... | ecosystem: Environmental > Aquatic > Marine >...
ATCATGTAGCCTTTGATTTGACCACGATAGAGTTCGTTGTGTGCCACCGCATGTGGGCGTGGGCCAACCGTACTCATTCTGCCCTGCAGAACGTTAAAAAATTGTGGTAGTTCATCGAGTGAGTAGCGTCGTAGTATCGCGCCCAATTTGGTAACGCGGCTATCGTTACGAGTAGCTTGTTTTATGTCGTTGCTGTCATTCTCGCACACAGTCATGGATCGAAATTTGTAAACAATGATTTCTTGCCCATCGAGGCCGTAGCGTTTTTGTTTAAAAAAGACCGGCCCTTTTGAGCTGAGCTTTACGGCGATGGCAAGTAGTAATAATAATGGTGATATCAATACCAGAATGAAGGCAGAGAAGAGAATATCACTCAGCCGTTTGGTAATACCGTTAGTCCCGCTAAACGGGGTTTCACATAAGGCGACGAGGGGTGTGTCACCGATACTGTCCATACGCGATTGAATCAGATCATAAACAAAGATATCAGGGGTAAAATAAATCGACGCGGTGGTGTCATGAAGTTGATCAAGTATATCCAAGACACGCTGTTGATCGCGTATCGGTAAAGTGATGTAAATGAGATCTACATTGTTCTCACGCACGTAGTCAACGAGCGCATCCATTTTTCCTAAATAATCGCCCTCTTTGCATTCGCCAGTACGTTCTTCACTGCGATCATCGAAGAAGCCTTTAAGGGTAAGCCCGTTGCCTTTGTCTTTGCAGATATCGTAAGCCAATTGTCGGGCTTGATCATTCACACCCACAATGACTACATCTCGGCGATGCTTTTCTGAGCGCAAACTAAATAACAATAGTTTTCGAATAACAAAGTGCACGCCCAATATGACTATCGGTGTTAGCCATGCCCAGGTAAACAGCACCATCTTGTCGAATAGTTCGATACTGTCGGTGACATAACCCAAAAAGACCAATACGAGGATCATCATCGCCCATGAGATCATCAGATTACTGGTTTGCGCGCGAATATCGCCACTCGCCCAGGATGAAAACAGGTCAATTTGTCTGAAAATGAGTAAAACGAGCAAAAAGACGACGATTGCCAGGTGGAGATGTTGTGCTTCAAAGGGGATGTTGTAGTAATGAAGCAGAAAAAAGCCCGTTCCGACCGTCAAAAACGGATCAATCGCCCACTGAATTAATGCCAGTAATGTTGGCAATATGGTGGTGTAACGTGCTGCTCCTGCCCTCATTTCCCTCGAAATCCCTAAATATTAGCGTCATTGCGTATCTAGACTGGAAAAACAGGTGTTTTTCTATGCTGATATGGCAATCTTTATGCTTAAGCACTTTTATTGATAGATTGCCGCGTTATCGCTCGCAATGACGAATAACTGTTTGTTAAATATAGTCGATCTTTCCCCTAACGCTATTCTAAGTGATTGGCGCCTAATAGGCCAAACATGGTGTTTTGCGGTATTTAGGCGTCGATTATAAGAATCTTAGGTAAAAAGTGCTGTGAACTATTCACAATGTGGGATGATTTAGCCCATTTGGGTCATTGATAACAAACTAAGTCAGTCATCTATGTTCACGGCCGATTTGGCGTAATCTGAGTAAAGCGGCAAAAAAGGCAAAAATAATTCCACTGTATTCGATGTAATCAGCAACACGAAAAGGCCCTAGCTGACTACCATAGAATTGCTCCAGACCATGATAATTGATGCCTTTGACCAATGTAAAACCAAGTGCAATTGTCACTCCAAGGGTCAAAAGGATATTTCTGACTATATTTCGGAAGAAAACAAACAACACGGTAAGGAGGATCAAGGTAACGAATAGAACAAGACCAGTAAGAACCAAGACCTGAACCTCCCGGCGGGTCTCATACCACCCCTGAGCATGAGCGAGGCAGCGGCCGGTCGTCCAGACCAGTGCATGTAAATCTAAATTGGTGTTAAAAAATTGAAACAGGAACAAAAAACCGCAAAAGCGCCAGTATCTGCGTTCTTTCACCTCTGCATTACGCGCGGCACGAAAAATCAGGAATGCCGTGACACCATACGAAACCATGAAGATGGTTCCAGACAACAGTGGATCGCCCCATATATCTATCCAGGCATCGATACCGCATAGAAACGCATCTTTGATAACCATCAAGTCATCCACTGTCACGCGCCCTTTTAATTTCAATATTAATGATTTGTGATCCAGACAAATTCATAAGGCTGTAGTATCAAATTTTCCCTGGGATCATGGTATTCATAACCACTTATTAAATCCCGCCACTGATCCATTTCTACTAAGTTCACATCCTGCAATGCTACAGTTTGTGGTTCCAGGGTTACATTGTAAATACAGAAAATACTTTGTGACCTATCTTGGCTTTGTCGCCAGAACGCAAACAGGTTTTCATCAAAATGCATAGTAAATTGAGTCGCATTCGGATGAAATGCTTTTTGTTGTCGACGTATGGCAATCAAACTGGTTAAACGCTCAAAGACACGATGATGGAGGCTTTGATCATTTGATAGTTCAGCAACCAGCTCATCAAAATCCCAGTTATGCCTGTTAATAGAACGTCGGTTGCCTGTCATTTCCATTTTATTATGGTCATTTTCTGTACCAAACAGGCTATGAATATATATTGCAGGAACGCCCTCAAGGGCAAGCATGATTGCATGGGCACAGATAAACCGCTCTAGTTGGTGTTCATCCTCACCCGCAAATGTCCCCTTCATAGCGTCGATCAAACTAATGTTCAGCTCATAAGGATGATGTTCACCATTCGGCAACGCTCGCCAGGAAACATCACCACCAAATTGCTGCATTAATTTTGCTAGGTCATCAACTTCTGTTGATGACAAAACACCTTCGACAGGACGTAGTCCGATGCCGTCATGTGATGCAATAAAATTAAAATAAGCGGTACCGTTTTGTGCCGGAGGCATACTCATCATCCACTGTTTAAGAAGACGAGATTTACCTGACAACATCGTATAGAGAATCAGTGGCGGTAAAGTAAAATTATAGATCCAGTGTGCTTCATTAGCATTACCAAAATAAGAAAGGTTTTCTCTGTTTGGGATGTTTGTTTCTGTTATGACCACGGCATTGGGGTTAACGTGTTCGATTAGCAAGCGCAATAAACGAATGACTTCGTGCGTTTCCATTAGGTTTATACAGGGCGTGCCAATTTCTTTCCAAAGAAAAGCAACCGCATCGAGTCTAAACAACCTCACACCCTGATCCAGATAAAGCTTGATAATCTTTACAAATTCCAGCATTACTTTGGGATTTGAAAAATCCAGATCGATCTGATCGTGACTGAACGTACACCAGACATGCTTGATGCCATCTAACGTTTCGGTGGCTTTTAGCAAAGATGAAGTCCGGGGACGCACTACATCACTTAGATCTGTGTCAGGGTCGCACTCAATAAAATACCCTGAACCAGGATGTTTGCCTTGCTTGAAGTTATCAAACCATAAACTCATGCTGGAGCAATGATTAATAACAAGATCCGCCATTATCGAAAAATCTTTAGAAAGATGATTGATATCTTCCCAGTCACCAAGCGATTGGTTCACCTCGCTGTAGTTTATAACTGAAAACCCGTCATCAGTACTGAATGGATAAAATGGCAATATATGAATAATACTGGCGGTGTCATTCAAGTAGCTGTTAAAAAAATGATGCAGCGTATTAAGCGGCTGTTCTCCTTGTTTCTTTATACTGTCGCCATAGGTGATCGTTACCACATCACTCTCATCCCAAAGATTACAATGCGACTTAACTTCTGTTACGCCATGCTCAAACCCCATTAGAGAAATAATTGAGTCGGTTAACGCATAAACATCCTCATCAGGATATAAACGCAAAAGATGATCTATGATACGTTTTTTTAGATCAGGAAGATTATTTAAATGCTCATCTGTTGTCATGAAAATGCTTTCCTGTCTTGTTCTACCGCATCCAGTAACTGTGCAAAAATATCGGGGATGGCGCTAGACACCCTATTCCAACTAGGAATGAAAGGCGCTTTGTCTGTATCATCAAGAAATAGCTTACCAGCATGCTTAATATTCTCTGCAAACATTTCCACCATATTTTCTTCTTCGTGTGTTTGGTAGTTGAGTCCATTAAATATGGCGTCATTACGATAGCTGTCGATTAGATCAAGCGCGATACGATAGTATGTTGCCTTAGTTGTGCGCAAACTCTCTTGTGAAAAATCAATACCGTCTGTTGCCAATTTCTTGAAGATAGCCTTACTTATTTCGACAGACATTTTCGACAAGCCTTTTGCCTTATCTTCAATTGATAAGTCCTGGTGTTTATGATCATAATTTTCCGCAATATCCACCTGACACAAATGGCTTGTGGAATAATTTTTTCGCATCTCCATTAAGATCCCTACTTCCAGGCCCCAGTCGGTAGGCATTCTGAGTGTTTCCATTACATCGCTACGCATAGAAAACTCACCCGCTAATGGATAACGAAAGCTATCAAGAAAATCCAGGTAGGTGTGCGGACCATGTTGTTGATTTAACGCGCGCACCAAAGGCGTCACCAGTAACCGGGAGACACGCCCATTCATGCTTTCCATGGCTACTCTAGGATAATATCCTTTACAAAATTCATAGTTGAATTGGGGATTAGCTATCGGATAAATAAGTCTCGCCAACATGTCTCGTTTATAAGTAATAATATCGCAGTCATGAAGTGCAATAGCTTCAGTATTACGTTTTGCCAGCATATACCCCATACAATACCAAACATTTCTGCCCTTGCCTTTTTCAGTGGGTGCGAGGCCTTCCTTTCTTAACTTCTCGTCAATCGCCAACATGTTTGGCCCATCATTCCAAAGCAGATCATGTTGTTGTGGAAGTTTTGAGAAAAATTTTACGGCGTTAGCAAACTGCTCTTTATTGGCCTGATCGATACCAATAACCACCTGATTCAGATAAGTCACTTTTTTCAATTCATTAACAATCGTAGTTAGCGCTGGGCGTTCTAGCTCAGAATATAACGAAGGCAATATGAGTCCCATTGGCCGAATATGTGAGAAATAGGTCAACTCCTGCTCCATTTCTTCAAGTGTTTGCGTGGACAGATTATGCAATGTCGTTATGCGTCCATTCTGGAAAAAGTCACTCATATTCTGCTCCTGTTGAAATCATCTTTAATGCCTTGTTGATAGCCTCTGTCCACCCTTCTGGTGCAGAGGCAACCGTATTAATGTCGGGGGTTATTAATAATTCCAGTTGCTGACTGGATGGCGAATGAACAATGGCAGAGATATCTGCCATGGCCAGCATATCCCGGTCATTCGGGCTATCACCCAGGGCAATAACTTTTATGTTGTTACCGTAACATTCTGCGAGGTTGTTTGTTGCAACACCTTTATCACACAACCCTAGTACATGCAGAAATCTTCCGCCTTGCAACGTTTTTAAATGATGTGATTCAAGTTGTTCGGTGAACTTATTTAGCAACCGATCATCTGCCTGCCAGATTAAAGGTTCACTGTACTCACGTGCGATAGCTTGTTTAGCATGTTCAAGTGTCAAACCGGTTAATGCACTGGCTTCTTGTGCTGTGCAACGAGACAACCGCACATAACAGGTTTGTGGCGTATCAATGGCAGCGAGTATCTGATCAATCTTTTCATGTGTTTGCCCAGTTGTAATCTGCCAAAATGAATCTCGTTCGCTTGCATCTACGGGCTTCTCGGGAAACTGTTGTTTAGGTAAATAAATACAAGAGCCATTTTCAACAATAAATGGATTATCAACACCCAGTTCGAGTTGTAGTCTTCTGGTTTCTGCATAGGTCTTACTGGTATTAAAGATTACCGGTATATTCTTTTCTTTTAGTCGCTGTATTGTTTGTGAGACATCGCCAGTCGCATAATTATGGTGGTTTAGCAAAGTGCCATCCAGATCGGTTACTACCAACCATTGTATATCGTTGTTATTCATGTTCGCTTTATAATGCCTGTGATTGAATGATCGTTAGCTACTGGCAAAACTACATCTGCCGTATCTGGAAGTATTTCCAAAGTATGCCGGCTAATACGTTCGTAATGCTGGATAAAACGTTTCAGCTGTTCGTCATTCATTATGTGGTCATGTTGTTCGGGTGGTGCATTGTCTCTGAGTTTTTGTTCCTGCAGACGTCGCCATTCAAAGATATGTTCAAAGTCAGGTGCCTTTAACATCAAACACATATCAGCGCGGTGAAAAACACGCGCATGGTATTGTTCTAACGTATAGTTGCAATAGTGTCGCCATATACCCTGTTCATCTTCATTAGCTTCAAGTTCATTAATAGGCTCGACCAACTCTTGTTCAGTTTGTATCGGGCTATTGTTACACCAACCTTCAAATAAAATAATATCCACAGGCTCGCGATAGTTGCACCAGTCGGTTTTGTCATAACGGTCATCAATCGCCTTATTGAATCTGGGTAGTGAACAGCTGTGCCCGTTTAGTAGCATGTCTACCGCTCTTTCTAGCAGTTCAAGATCATGTGTACCCGGCACACCACGTGTTACTAGAAGAGGATGGGTTGTTTTAGACAGATCTTCTCGTTGTTTGCGTGTTTGATAAAAGTCATCAAGTGAAAAAGCAGCAACACGGTACGAGTGCCCTGCTTCGATAAGGTGTTTCAAAAAAAGAGTGAGGGTCGATTTTCCCGTTCCCTGGGCACCATTAATACTGATAAAGAGTGGTTCGTTCTGTTTTCGTGACAGGATCAATTCGATTAATGGCACATAGATACTCTGCACCGTTTCGTTAAAATTACTGGGCAATCGCATATCGTCGATAAGTGAGTTGCTGAGCGTTTGTATCGTGCTAGACCATTTCATAACTGTCATTATTTCAGTGTTTTCATCTCTCGCCTATTTACCTAGCAATTATTGTGCTCAATTAGAGCAACGATGAGTTTACCCCTTAAATTAAAGCCAAACAGATGACAGGGTGTAGAAAAAAGACAAACTAAGACGCTTATGCGATGAACATTTACACTGAATAAACTCAAAATGCACTATTTTGATGCAAAGAGAAGCCTGACATGATTATGAAGAAATAAATGGTGCCCAGGGCCGGAATCGAACCGGCACGGTGTTGCCACCGAGGGATTTTAAGTCCCTTGCGTCTACCAATTTCGCCACCTGGGCCGTAGGGGCTACTATCTAAAAATGAATGGAGGCGGAACCCGGAGTCGAACCGAGGTCCACGGATTTGCAATCCGCTGCATAGCCATTCTGCCATTCCGCCATGTTTCATTTACAAAAACGGGGAAGTGATGCTTGACCACTTCCCCGATTGTGTTTGGAGCGGGAAACGAGATTCGAACTCGCGACCCCGACCTTGGCAAGGTCGTGCTCTACCAGCTGAGCTATTCCCGCGTTAAGAGGTGCGTATTGTAGAGACACCGGGGCTGGAGTCAAGCGCTAGAGCCATTATTTTCATCATTATTTTCATTCTCTTTACCCATCAGCGCAGGCCATGCCGCATTCAGGTAAATCACCATTGACCAGAGGGTTAAAACCACCGCGATATAGAGCAATACCAGCCCAACCTCATAGGTCGGGAAATCACCCATCGGCTCACGGTAAAGCAGCAATAATAACGCCAGCATCTGCGCTGCTGTCTTAATTTTGCCAATATAGGACACCGCCACCTGGGTCCGTTCACCGATTTCAGCCATCCATTCTCGCAGTGCAGAGATAGTGATTTCACGACCAATAATGACAATGGCTGGCAAGGCGAGCCAGGCGGTAGGTTCTGCAACAACCAGCAAAATAAGCGTCACAGCAACCATGAGTTTATCCGCGACCGGGTCTAAAAACGCGCCAAAACGGGAGGTTTGTTCAAGTTTTCTAGCTAAATAGCCATCAAGCCAGTCGGTAAAAGCGGCGATGGCAAAGATTGCCGCCGATGTCGGCCGTGCCCACTCAAACGGCAAAAAGAAAACCAGTACAAACAGCGGAATCGCCGCAATACGGGTTAAGGTCAGGATATTCGGTACATTTAATTTCATAAGTTAACTATTGTCGGCATGAAACACATCATAAATACGTTGTGCCAATGCCTTACTGATCCCGTCAATTTTAGCCAAATCCTCAACACCTGCACGCCCCACTGCCTGCAAGCCGCCAAATTCTTTTAGTAAGCGCTGCCTGCGTTTAACACCCAGTCCATGAATATCTTCCAAGACCGACTTCTTACGTGCTTTAGCACGACGCTGACGGTGGCCTGTTATCGCAAATCGATGTGCTTCATCACGAATATGCTGAATCAAGTGCAGTGCCGCTGAATCTGCTGCCAGTATAAAGGGCGTCTTGTGCCCTAACAAGAACAGGCTTTCTTCACCGGGCTTGCGGGCTTCACCTTTTGCGATACCAATGACAGTAATGCCGGCAATTTGCAGCTCCTCAAGTACATTACCGGCTTGTGACAGCTGCCCTTTGCCACCATCAATAAACAAAATATCTGGCACCACACCCTCGCCTTTTTTAATTTTGGTATAGCGACGTGTTAAGGCTTGATGCATGGCGGCAAAATCATCACCAGGGGTAATGCCTTCTATATTGAAACGCCGGTAATCTGATTTAAGTGGCCCTTCGGTGTTAAATACCACACATGATGCGACTGTTGCTTCACCCATGGTATGACTGATGTCGAAACATTCCAGCCGTTGCGGTAAGTTATCAAGTCCCAAGGTATCTTGAAGCGCTTCAAAACGCTTTAGCAGACTACTTTTAGAATTAAGGTGTTGTTTAACCGCATAGTCGGCATTGTCTTGCGCCATTTTTAGCCAGCGTGACCGTTCGCCACGCACGTTATGGCTAATTTTTATTTGATGCCCAGCTTGATCGCTTAACGCTTGCGACAACCATTCCGGATCATTGGGTTTAACACTGACGATCATCTGGCCAGGAATCGGTCTTCGCGAGCTCTTGCTGCGCCCGCCACCCAAATAATATTGTGGAATAAAACTTGTGAGTATTTCTTCTGGTGTCGTATTGGCCTGATGTTTTGGATAGTAGGCACGATTACCTAAATGATGCCCACCGCGCACAGTAAACACTTGTACACAACTTGCGCCACCGGCAACACTCACGGCAATCAAATCAACATCACCTTTCTCACCACTAACATATTGCGTTTCCTGTAAGCTTTTCAGTCGTGCAATTTGATCGCGAACAACGGCAGCTTGTTCATAATCCAGATCGGCTGCGGCTTGCTCCATACGTTTAACCAGTGATTTAACCACTGCATCATCTTTGCCTTCTAAAAACAAAATCGTGTTTTTGATATCTTCCGCGTAAAGTTCCTTTTCAATAAAACCAACGCAGGGTGCTGAGCAACGTTTGATTTGATACTGCAAACACGGCCGCGATCGGTTCTTAAAGTAACTGTCTTCACACTGACGAACAGGAAACAGTTTTTGTAATAGGTTCAATGTTTCGCGCACTGAACCTGCACTGGGATATGGGCCAAAATAACGCCCTTTGGCTTTTTTGGCACCACGATGAAACCCTAGCCGCGGAAAATCTTGTTCCGTTGAGAGATACAGATAAGGATAGGTTTTATCATCGCGTAATAAAATATTGTAGCGCGGCAAAAACTCTTTAATTAAATTGTTTTCTAAGATTAGCGCTTCGGTTTCGGTGTTAGTTACTGTTACCGTTACATTCGCTACCTGCTTCATTAGTGCTGATGTTTTAGGCGCCAGCCCGCTGCTTCTAAAATAAGACGAGACACGTTTTTTTAGATCACGCGCCTTACCCACATAAAGAATCGTGTCATCTTCGCCATGCATACGATACACACCGGGACGACCGGTTAACGTACTAAGAAATGCTTTGGAATCAAACTCACCCAACTCGGCCATTGCTATGCCTTATTGCTTAACAATTGTTGCGCTTGCGCAAAAACATCATGAAACATGCTTTCGGTCAGGCGTTTTGTCGATGTGTTATATTTGCTGCAATGATAAGAACTCAATAACCAGCGCCCATCCGGAAGTTGTGCGCAGGCACCATGACCAAATTTAAAGTCTTTTATTTTTACACCGCAGGCTTTTAAAACAGCTTTATGTGCTACTAACCCTAAAACAAGAATCACTTTTACTTTTGTAAAGTTCTTTAGTTCATCTTGTAATAATGCATTGCAGGTATTAATTTCATCGGTAGTCGGTTTGTTTTGTGGCGGTAGGCATTTCACTGCATTAGTGATACGACAATTTTTTAACGTTAAGCCATCGTCAACTGACTCAGACACCGGTTTATTGCTAAAACCAAATTTATGCAGCGTCTCATAAAGTAAAATACCCGCATAATCGCCGGTAAAGGGTCGCCCTGTTGCATTCGCACCATGCATACCCGGTGCAAGGCCAACCACCAGTAGTTCAGGTTGTTTTACGCCAAAGGGAGGCACGGGTCTACCGTGATAATCGGGGTATTCCTTGCGAACTTCGCTGAGAAACTGGCTCAGTCTTGGGCAACGCTGGCAATTAATGTCAAAACTACTGTCTTTAGGCTTCATGACCGTAGTTTAATTGGTTTCGACCTCAAAAATCTCAACTTCTTGCATTTGACCGCTATTTAAATCGACACTGCATATGCGGTGCGCATTGGTGTCGGCGATAAAAAGTATATTCCCCTTAATACTTAAGCCTGCGGGCTCATGTAGCTTTTCGCTCAAGCGCACCGAGGCAATCACACCGTTAATAATCTTAATTCTACGAAGCCGATGATTATAAGTATCGGCTACCCAAAGCACTTTTCGCACTGGATCGTAAACAACGTCGAGTGGATGCTGCATCAACGCAACCTCTTTTTTACCGTCGACGGCACCAAATTCAAATAAACCTTTACCGATAATAGTGCTGACATTGTTATCGCGGGTACGAATTGAACGCACCGATGAGGTTTCAGCATCAACGAAGAATAGATGTTTTTCCAAATCCTCACCGATTGACAGACCTGACGGTTGTGCAAGCATCGCTAATTGAGCATTACCATCTTTTATTTCTTCAACTCCGGTACCGGCTAGAACCTGGATGGTTTGTTTGTTTTGATCCATCGTCCAAATTTGGTGTGCACCCGCCATCGCGATATATAAAATACCTTCATCGTATGCAAGGCCCATAGGAGAATTTAGCGGCACTTGCAATGCATCTTCGTAACTTTCAAAGTTCTTCACTTTACCGCGACTACCCATACCTGCAATAGTGGTGACATCTCGAGTAAATAAATCTATGCGACGAATAACATGATTGTCTGTATCTGCAACAAATAAAAAATTATCTGCCTGTACCAATCCTTGAGGATTATCAAATGCGGCTTCAGCACCATTGCCATCAATCAAACCCGGCGCACCTGAACCAAACACTTGCACTATGCGCCCATTGGGCATGCACTCAATTACACGATTATGACCACTATCACTAATAAACAGACGATCTTCCCCTGCGTGAACTTTACCCGGAAATTTTAATTCCAGATTAGGCTCTGATTTTAAATGGGTAGGTATTTTTTCGGTACGTAGGATTTTTTTAGCCTCAGCGGCTTGAATCGATTGCTGAATCATTTTATCCAGCTGTTTGACTTTACCTTCACCACGTAACACACCAACAATATAACCTTCCGGATCAATATAAATAATCGATGGCCATGACTTGATGGCATAGCGCTTCCAAACTGTAAAAGAAGGATCATGTGCAACAGGGTGACGAATATAATGACGGTTAATGGCCTTTTGCAGATTATCGCCAATACGCTCATTCGGAAATTTCGGTGAGTGAATACCAATAAC
>Ga0316207_10004653_pt1 | contig 11789 bp, 20 predicted proteins | sample 6weekpyrite_MG_FD_204943 | JGI IMG/M metagenome (GOLD analysis project Ga0316207, IMG submission 204943) | Microbial mat bacterial communities from mineral coupon in-situ incubated in ocean water Damariscotta River, Maine, United States -... | ecosystem: Environmental > Aquatic > Marine >...
ATAAACGTGACAGCAAGAACATGGCTAAATTTAGGTCGTGGTAAGCCATTTGAGGATTAGCTATGTCTGCTTTCGGATTATCTATAGTGGCCTCTAGAGAAATATTAGATCCCAATGCCTGTATCAGAAGATGTCGATTTAAATGTTGAACATGACGGCTTTGGTCACTTTTCGGAAGTCTATCGGACAGTGCCTATCTGATTAAACCTAAGCTAATACACATTAATTGAACCATTTTAACTTTATAATAATTAGCCTCACCTTGTGCTAGCGGGCAAAACCAGATTGAGTTGCAACTTGATTCTACGGTAACTGAGAGAGTGTCTAGATAGTTCTATTACTGGCTTTTTGATTAATTTAGTCATTATTGGGGTAGAAGTTATCCACCCCAATAGTTTTAAGGTGCTTGATACTCAACCAAAAGGTCTTCGTCACGTACGATCATCTGGCATGCCAAGCGGGTTTGAGTTGGCAAATCATCTACTTCCATTTTTTCAATCTCTGCCTTACTCAACTTGCCAAGACCTTGCAGCACATCTTTTTCCTTTTGCGTTAGAGGTCCAGCCATTGCGCCCTTATCGGTCAGACGTTTTACCGTAATCATGCATGAGCCACACTCACCATCCTCACAATTAAAATCGATGGGAATCTTATTTTCCTTGGCAATTTTCAAAATAGTTTCAGTATGGCTACCTGCCACGGCATAAACTGTTTTCAGTTTATAATCTGGATGTAAAAAAGTGATATTTGGCATCAAATTACTCCTTATTTAGTTAATCAACTGCTATGCAAGACTGACGGTAATATCACCTAATACCTGGGCCTGACATGCCAGACGATGATGTTTTCCTGCAGCGTTTTCACGCAGTATTTTGTCTTCTACAATTGAAGGCGTTGAAAGATTTTCCCAGCCTTTTTCAACTTTCATCAGACAAGTTCCACAATCACCTTCACGACAGCCATAGACAATATTTGAACCAATTTTTTCCGATATTTCGATTACCCGTACACCAACAGGTACGGTAACTGTCGTATCTATATCTGAAAAGGTGAGCTTCGCTTTTGCCATGCTTTTTCTCCAACATTAATTAAAATTGAACAGAATGATTAACCTTCAATAAAATAGGTTTCTGTTTCCACCATGTTTTCCAACACTTCATATAACTGTGCTGCAGGGATTAGAAACCCCATGCTAGCCGGGGCCGGATTGACCTCCATCACTATCTCGTTTTCCTGACACTGCTTTAGCAAGGTGTAGAGAAAATGCTCCAGCGACACACAGATGGGTATATTTTTATCTTCACCAGTTTCAGCTGACTGCTGCGCCATCTGCCGATATGGCCAGATGGATATCACGGCCTTATCATCCACATCACGAATTAACCAACCATTGTCATCACCAAGACTCCATACCTCTTCACATTCACAGATGCGGGTAGTGGCGTAATGAAACCGTTCTTCCAGAGAGAGATCATTCATCAAGGTCTGTTCATTCGATGTCGGTGCAAATCGCATTTGATATCTCCCTGTTTGATTGAATGGCTTATCTGTTATTCAGGCGTAAGCGTCTTGACGCTAAGCGCATGAAGATCACCTGATGCAATCAGTTCTTTGAATGGCGCCATCACCATCTTCTGGCATGCAACTGGCGATTTACCCCGAAACTGTTCGCTTATAACCGTGACAGTAAAGCTGCAGTCCTCGCCTTCAACAGTGACCTGGGCATCGGCAATATCCGCAATAATCTTTTCCTTGACGGCTTCGATTTCCATTGCCCTATTCCGCCTTGGCTGTTGCCAACAACGTCTTCAACTCACCGGACGCATTCATGGCCTTGATGATGTCAGCTCCACCTACCAGTTCGCCGTTAACAAACAACTGCGGAAATGTCGGCCACTCGGATACCTCGGGAAGTCCCTGGCGTATACGTGGTTCTTGCAATACATCAACAGATTCAAACTTGCATTTGTTACTTTGCAAGGCCTCGACCGCAGCCGCTGAAAATCCACACATGGGAAACTGAGGGTTGCCCTTCATGTAAAGGATGACTGGATTATCAGCAATCTGTTTTTTAATAATTTCACTGGTTTTCATAAATACTCCTGGGTTAATTCTTAACCTTCCATAATTGCGACATAGGCACGGCGCAGCAGCTCCATCTCTGCCGGGGGTAAGCTGCGCATTTCGGTAATCAAGTGCAAACTGGCGCCATGTTTTTGCAACTGCTGTTCTGGCGCTTCATGACCAAGCAGACCAAGCAGATAAACATCGATAACTCCCTGAGGCACATCCAACCGTTGCAGATATTCGCTGGCGATGTCGAGCACGCCCTCTTCCAGCCCTAACGCTTTTTCAGCCTGACGCGCAATCACGACAGGATGGTTAATAATTTTGTCATCTTTTTGCAATAGTTCGTCATCAAGCACAGCGGCAAGATCAGGCAGTGCGTCAAAACCGCAGATACCACCATAGGCATGTTTAAGAAACCGCACCTTTGCGCTTACCGGGTGTTTGTGAAAGATTATTACCCTGGTATCACTCATAGTTTGAGTGCCTGTTTTTCGAATGAGGATCTAGGGTTTCGACTATCCCACAGACGTTTATATTGACTATCGAGTAGTGACAGTTCCTTATCCAGTGCCTCCAGGTCTCGTACCCGCGGCAAGGGATTAATCTGCAAACCCGCTTGCCAGGATTCGATTTCAAGTTTTAGATGATCACGCTTAGTCACCACCTCGGTTATCTGCTTTTTTATGGAATCTAGTTTTCCCTGTGCGACATCGGCAACGTAGTAACTTACGCCGTTTCCAAATATACGAATCCCACCACCCTCAGCCACCGTGTTGCGCAGTTTTTCAGGTTCATCAACCTTAACCCCAGCGATGTAGTCCACCCCCATCTGCCCAAGCTCTGGCAGCCAGGGCACGGTTGGCCCAAGCAAAACCACATTGGCATGACGTGACAGTTCAAGCAGACGAGGAAAGGTTTTGTTGGCAATGGAACTGCCCGTAATAAAGACCCACTCTGATTCAGGCAAAACATATTCGCAGGCCTGATCAGGCAGATCGTCGCGACCTGGTTGTCGTTCAATCACAGTCAGGTCAAACATGTCTTCGTAAAGATCAAAACCTGGATAACGACCTATGACTGCAACCTTTTTATCTCGCATCATCGGTGCAAAGTATTCAAACACGGTAAGATTGCCAGGGGCACTAGTCATGTCCATAGGTTCTGCCTTGGCAAGTAATTCACTTTTATTATTGATAGTGGCATTAATGGCAGCCATGGCAATAGTCGATTGATAAGGGTCCCAGCTACGAATCCATTCAACCAGTTCTTTAGTGCTCTTACCGACTAAAGTCCCAGACCAGGGCAAGGTCCGAGTGGCAATACCCGGGCTCATGGTCAGACCAATGTTATTGCCGTTGCTACGACACAGAGTCCAGGTTAGGCCGATAATAATTTCATTTATCTGCTGTTCATCGAGCTGCTTTACCCGGTCAATCATCAGATCATAGATTTCTTTTGCAGCAACCATATTGATACTCCTTGATTAAACGGCCGCCAATAATCGCGGCTCAGTGGCAATATGATGATCACGACCCCAAGCCTCTACCGCTTCTACAAACCAACGTTTATCGCTGGGATGAGCAAGGACAATATCGTGTTCAGCGAAGAAGCTACCATCAGCATTAAACATCACCTGTCCAACACGGTAGCCAGACGGGTCTTTCCACTCGCCAGCAAGGCATTCACAACCATCAACGTTGTCTTTTTTTACACTGAATTCCAGTTCAGACCACTCGATCAGGGGCAAAGCCTGCTCTTTAAAACCAAGCTTTATTGCTTGTTCCTGCAAGGCATTACAAATAGCCTCACCGGTCATTTGGTGCCGTGAGACGATAATTTCATTCAACAACATATTCACGCCCTATTCTCCTGCTGTGCCATTGGCCAGGTCTTGAATTACAGAACCACCCACCTGATCATTTGGATCGAGCTCCAACAATTTTTTCAGCAGTGCATCAGCTATCAGGGCGTTACCCTTGCGAAGGTTGATAAAGGCCAGAGCCTTGAGTGTATATAGAAAAAATCGCTGTATTTCTGGCGCCGGAGTCCATTGACTAGAGCAAACAGTCAGGCTAGACCAATTGGCAGAAAACCCACCTTGCTTAGCAGCCTCTTTTAAAGCCATAAGGGCAATTTTCTCGGCATCGTCTATACGATTTTTATAGAAATAAAACTTATACAGCGCGACATACACCTCCAATTGTTCAGGCGCCAGAGAATAAGCCTGTTTCAATTTCAACTCAGCCTGATCTGTATTTTCGTAAAGCACCACCGCCTCTTGCAGGATGGCATCTATTTCTGGAGGCATATCTGATGCAAACAGAACCCCATCCTGTCGAAGAGACGTGATAGCCATTGCCTTAACCCCAAACTTCAGCAGGCACAATCAAACGTTCAACAGGCTTATCCCCTAGCAAATGAGCCTCAAATATTTCCGCAACATCTGCAGGTGTTACCTTGCCGTACATCACCCCTTCGGGGTATACCAAAACATTGGCTCCAGTAGCGCAAGGGCCAAGACAACCAGTATTAGTAAGCGCGATTTTGTCGAACAACTGACGTTTTTCAACTTCATTGATAAACTCCTCCCACAATTCACGGCAGCCATTTTCACCACATGATCCACGTGGATGACCTGCTGGACGGGCTTGAGTGCAGACAAAAATATGTTTTTCAGGTTTAGGCATAACAAACGACTCCTACAATATGCTTATGCAGACAAGGCTGCCGGGGCGTGACTGTGACAGTTTTTTGGGCAAACCTTGGCGCAGGACTGACAACCGATACAGTCCATTGCGTCGGCAACGGCCATGACCATGGTCGGCTCATCGGAAAAATCATCATCGTCTTCATCGTCATCAGCAAAGTCACGTTCAACCAGATCAAACACATCACGTGGACAAACCTTGTAGCAGCGACCACAACCAATGCAGGTCTCCTGGTTTAGTGTTTCAATAAAGGCCGGCTCCCATGGGGTTCCGCCACGAGTTATTCCGCTAATGTTTTCCATGCTAGTGTCCTCTTACGCCATTTCAGCTTCTGCTTGCTGCAACCTTTGATTGGCTTCTGCCCATGCCTTACAGGCATCAAAGGTTGATTGTGAAATTGTTGGGATCTCTTCATAGGCTGCTGGTAAGCGATCTTCCACCAGATCGTGCAGCTGTGATGCCCACTCATTTGAGATACGCTTCTTTTTGCGTACTTCTTTTTGCAGTGCCTTGAATTCATCTTCAGTCATTTCATTACCTCCAACTTTTACTCTTAGTCATTTGCCACTTCGGGGTGCTCACTGATGATCTGCAATGCAATCGACAAAAACTTATCTGCTTCGTCCTTCATCTTTGAGTAGCTCTTAAACCCAAAACGATGTACATCACGTAGCGTACGATCCAGCACAATCAGTTTTCCCACCGATATAATCAAACGACCAAATCCTTCATGACTCATAACCATCAAAGGTTTGGCCATCAGACCACACTCTTTTTCAATCAATGAAGAGATTGCGTTGTAGTAGGCCTTTAACCGGGCAATGGTAATTTCGTCCGGATCACCAATGACTGGCGTCTCTGCCTTGCGCTCTTTGGTCATAATGAATGGATCAAGAATCTTGGCAACTGACCAACCTTCATATGTGTCATAAGTGTCAAGCGCACGCATTTGCTTGACCATTTCTTTCATGAACTCAGATTCGAAAATTGGATCATCTTCGCTAGTTACCAGAGCTGCTTCAGTCATTGTTATTCTCCATCATTGATTTACTGGTGCACACGGCGTTTATGCCCGTAGTCTGGGTGCACCCTACATTTCTATTAATCCAGTTCAACTTATTACTCGTCCCAGCCTTCGGCCTCCATGGCATCAAACCGGGTGGGTTCAGACTTCGTATGTTTTTCCATTGCCTTGGCCAACCAGCCTGTTGGGCCGGTCTCCATTTCCTTCTGAATATCAGCCAATAGTTGCTTGATGACACTGCCTTCGACAACCTTAACTGGCTGCACGCCAATGCTTAACAGCCGTTTGATCGCTGACGGCCCAGCGGCCTGACAATAGACAGCAGTGCAGCCGTCAAGCATGCCCATCTTTATATCGAGCTTGTCTTCGTTACCATCCTGCGCCAGATCACCAAATTCATTTATTTCAATTTGTTCTGCACGCTCAGGTGTTACATCAAAAATGGCGAAAGATTTTGCCGAACCAAAGTGCTGATCCACCATTTTTGAATCTGATGACGCGAAGGCAATTTTTAACGGCTGCTGCATGCTCTGATCTCCATCAATTGATCGAATGACTCGTAACCGCCTGCCAAGGGCAGGTTGAGTATTTATTTTTATCACTGCTGAAACCTCATTTTTCGTCTAACAAGGCAGAAGGAGCGCAATTTGGTTATTCCAAATAAGTGATCGATAACGCAGTTAGGCGGAAAATGAGGTCCAGCCCTTCGGGTTGCGCCTGAAAAAACGCTACTCTGCGTTGCTCGTCGTTTATTTGAAATAATCAAACCACACTCCTCTCGCCTTGATTAACGTTTTTTCAGGCACAACAGTGACAAAAATAAATACTCAACCTGCCCTGACGACATGTCTCGCCTCCATATCCTCGGGTCTGGTTGAGTAGATTGAGCGGTACGCTTCGATTTCGTGAGTGCCGTGTTTCAGCAACAAATTTGATAAATCAAACAGCGCCTGACGCGCACCGCGATAACCTACCCAGGTGCGTTGATATCCACCGACAAGATCGTAGAGTGGAAAGCCTGCATGGAACAGCGGCACATTGAGTCGCTCAGCGCTTACCGCGCAGTGAGAATTGCCAATCACCAACTGGGCACTGCGTTGACGGGCAATCGTTTCTAGATCTTCAATATCACCGATCTTCACATCCTCAGTTGGAATATGTTTCAGAATCGGTGCTGTGGCAGAGGCAACAGCAGTCACCACCTCGGCACCCATTCCGCTAAGAAACACAGCAAAACTATTGAGTAGATCAGGATCAGCAGCGATGGCAATGCGTGACTGGCCAATCATAAAATGGGTATCCACCATTGCGTCTTCGAGCTGGGCGCGGTGACGCTCGATTTTTTCTGGTACCGGTTGAGCTGAGATTTCAGTCAAAGCCATAATTAAGGCATCCGTCGCGTCCAGCCCAATCAAGCTATCAAAATCATAGGCTGGCACAGCAGTGCGCTCATGCAACAACTCAGATGCCTTTTTCAATGATGCACCAACAGTAATTGATGCAATCGCATCACCCAGACTGGCAAACTCAGAAACCAGGCTGCCACCAACTGTCAAAGGATTAAACTCATCACTGGTCAGGTGACCATCAAGTGAATCTGAGATATCAGGAATCACAACAGGCCTTAGATCAAACGATTCAATAATTTCTTTCAGGGCCTCAACATCACCTGGCGTCAGCATTGAGCTTGCTAACACATTTACCTGCCGTGGCCGATTGCCTGGTTTGGTCTTGGCCTCTTCCGCCTTAGGCACAAGCACATCAATCATTGCTGTTACAGCAGCGGCATAACCACTCTCCATGCTGCCAGTAAAATCTGGTGTGGTAACAGGTACAACCTTGATCGGTGCGTATTGAGGATATTTCTGACGAAACATCTTCACTGCCATGTTGATATCGGTGCCTTGCGTCTCTGACAAACCCGTGGTCGGCAAACCGATCAAAGCGGGTGCAGATTTTTCACAAATGGTCTTTAAACCTTCCACCACGTTGTCATCAGCACCCATCACAGAACTGACCTGATCCATTGCTGTTGTTTGTAAGGGAATAGGCTCACGAAAGTGGCGGACAAAGTAGACCTTGCCAAAGGCAGTACAACCTTGCGAACCATGCAGCATGGGTATGGTTCGATTAATGCCAAGAAAGGCCAATGCTGCGCCTACTGGCTGACTGGACTTAAGTGGGCTAACACTCATGGCCTTATTGCGTTTTTTGATCTCAGCCATGGCTGCCTCCATGTTTAATAAAGGGTTCGAGATTCAGGGCAAAGCTGGCAAGACAGTTTGTTTGATCGTTCGAAGATGAATAGTGGTGACTATTCATCAAGAAGGATTGAGCAAAATGTGAAGCCAGATTTGTTCTGAAATCGAACAGGACATGACTAAACCAACGAAATAAAAAAAACCTCTGCACTTTGCTGGCAACTCGACGTGTTTGATGCAAAGAAGTAAGTCCGCCTTTGTTAACCATGGAGGCTTACCTCCTTTGCCATCATGGGTTTGCCAGTTCCACGTTCAATTCCGGCCCAGGGCGCAGGACGGCGCAGCTGTTGCCATACCGGACTTTCAATAGTCAAGGCCAACTGACGCACCAGTTCCAACATGCCCTGGTAACCGGCATAACCAAATTCGCGTTCCTGATTAATATCCAGGAAAGGCAGACGTGCCTTTAAGGCGGTATACATGTTGCGTCCACCAGCAATCAGAATATCGGCCTTGTACTCACGCATGGTGTCGAGTAAAACACGAGGATTGCCTTCGTCAATCATCTTGGTCTCCTCGCCCATCAGTTCACGAATGCGGGCCTTGTCTTCTTCTGTGGATTTTTTGGTACCAGTGGCGACAACCTTCATGCCTAAATCCTGCATTTGTGAAATCACCGACCAGGACTTGACGCCGCCGGTGTAGAGCAAAACGCGCTTGCCCTGCAGGCGTGGCCGCCACACTTCCAACTCGGCTTTCATGCGCGCTTCCTCGCGGGCAATCAGTTTTTCAGTTCGCTCAGTCAAATCAGGATCATTAATCAGGCGGGCAAAGTCACGCAGAGATTTAGAGGTGTCGGAGATGCCGTAAAAGCTGCCTTCGAACCAGGGCGTGCCATAGTTTTCCTGCAGCTTGCGGGCAACATTAATCATCGCCTTGGAGCAGACCATCATGTTGACATCAGCTCGATGCATGGTTTGCACTTCATTAAAACGGGCGTCACCTGCCAGGGTGCACAATACCCTTAAACCAAGTTCATCCAGCAAGGGCAAGATATGCCAGAACTCACCTGCAATGTTATATTCGCCCACCAGATTGACGTTGTAGACCTTCTTCACCCCGGCTGGATATTCTGACTCCGGCACCGGCTCTGGCTCTCGACTGCCGATGACAGATTTAAGCATCGACTCACCGGCAATACGATTACCAAGGTTTTTGGTGCCATAAAAACCTGCGGCATCAACCGGCACAACCGGCACACCCCAACGTTCTTCAGCCGCCTTACAGATGGCATCGACATCATCACCCACCAGGGCAGGCACGCAGGTGTTGTAGACAAATATTGCCGGAGGATTGTAACTATCAATGGCCTGTTTAATGGAATGAAACAGACGCTTTTCACCACGGCCCATGATCACATCCTGTTCAGTCAAGTCTGTGGTCATGCCAATGCGATATAGCGTAGGACCGGATGAACGAGTGCCGCGGTTATCCCATGAACTACCGGCACAGGCGATTGGACCATGGACAATATGTGCTACATCAACAATAGGCAGCAAGGCGATCTGGGCACCATCAAAGGCACAGCCACCTGCAGAAGCACCAGGTTTTGGTTTGGCACAACCGGACTTGGACTTTTTATTGTGCGTACAGGCTGGCTCATCAAGTAACGCCGCTATATCTTTTTGCTGCATACATCCTCCGAAGCAATCAAGAACCTTCATCAGATATAGAGCAACTGCTATGCCAACCTATAACTCATTGATTGTTAGGAGAAAGCATGAGAAATGAATGTCGCAAACACGACAATCAGTCACTACAAAGTAGATATGCAACATAGCAAATACTCACTTTCCAAAAATAATTTTGAACATTCTCTGCATCTATCAATTGAATCGTTTTTAACTATCAATTTTTTTCTCGGCCAATCAAACATTTAAAAACAATCCTGAATACTGCCAGGACAATACATCAGGATCGGTATGGATATTGCCTTGTAGGTAAAAAAGAGAAAGACTTCTGGAGGAATATAAAATGATTCAGAAAGAGCAGATCAATGGTCCAAAAATCACATGGCAGCAGTTAAAAGAAGTCTGTGAACAGGCAGGCATTCAAGATGCTGATCAACTTGATACGGTGCACATCACCTGGGGAAAAGTTGATGCTCTAAAATGCACCCGGGATGATGATTTTGGTTGGCAGATTATTCTTGATTGTGATTGTTAGCTATTTATTACAGATAATAAATAAAATTTTTATTTCAACAAGGCATACTCAAGACGACGCTGAAAGGCTGTAATGGCATCACGAATAATCTGACTGTAGACATCGATGATCTCGGTAGCAAAGTTAAAAATATAGAGACCCTTAACGCTGATCTCCTCGTTATTCATAATCTTGTTTTGAATCATAAGCTGTAATTGATCCAGCTTATGTTCATGCAACAGTATGGAAGGCAGTGAAGGTACCGCACGAAGGGCATCATGCTGTAATGATCGCGACACCAGACGCAGTTTCTCCTTGTTCAAATTTAGCGACTGTAACAAATAGCTAAAGTGTGACTGCGTCACACCATCACAATAACCACGGACACTGGCATGAGTTGCCAAACCACGTAGCTTGGCAATATTTTCTAGCATCTCCGGTATAAGTTTGAGGGAAATCTGGATAAGTAACTCGTGGTTTTTTTCACTGTAAAACAAGGCTGATTTAAGATCACCACCTGCGGCAACAGCTGACTGTTCATAGACTAAAGAGAAATAGTCTGCTTCACCTGCAAGCTCCCATATCAACTTCACCATAGACTCTATAATGTGACTGTGAAATTCGAAATTGGCGATGACAGTATCGTTGCGCCAATTGTGAATCAATGACTGCCAGTCCTTTTCAATGTCCTGCCACTTTTTTTGTAAATTAGCCCGGCAATGATTCTTATTGAGATGGCTAAGCACATCAATCAAACGTTGAATTATGGAATGCTCATGCAAGACCTGCGGCTCGAATGCCGAATCACCTTCGAGTACAGCCATGCTTGTGCCGCGATGTTTCTGTGCTTCCATCAACAACATACTGAGATGGCGAGTCATAGTCAGAAGGTTAAGTTGTTGCAAATAACGTGTCGGAGACTCATCAGCTACCGCTAATGCCGGAGTCATTGCATTAATCTCAATTTCTTTCTTAGCGATCGTCGTTTTCACACTATACTCACTGTTAGGTTCTGGCCCACTCACTATTTGAATGAACCTTAAAAGCTTTATCTATTGATTAGCAATATTCGCTCCACATTCAAAATTATGATTTTTTTATTTATTTTTCAAATAGATAGAAAGCAACAGTGATATGCATTACAACAATCCTCACCATACTGGACCTTACCCCTAATATTAAATGCACCAAAACAAACCAGAGCAAACGTCTAATATCAGGGCATATTATGCGCCAAGACGATCAATAACCAGGGCACGTATCTCTGGCTCAGGATCATCACGCAACACTTCAAGTGCCGCTGGCGCCACTTTCATTGCAGCTTCGAAACGAACCATCCATTCAGAATCATTAAGCATCATAACCGCCATATTTTCGGGCATGCGACAGGCAACGATACGCCGCACATCCCGTTCTGGGTCCTGTGACATTAAGGGCAAGCTGACATCAGGTAAACGCTCGGCGACAGTTTGACGAACGCTTCGATCTGGGTCTCTAATCATACGAAACAGCCGTCCTGCAGGCAGGCGACGGGCGACGTAGGTACGCACCGAATAGTCATGATCGTCCACCAGGGCCTCA
>Ga0316207_10004654_pt1 | contig 11789 bp, 11 predicted proteins | sample 6weekpyrite_MG_FD_204943 | JGI IMG/M metagenome (GOLD analysis project Ga0316207, IMG submission 204943) | Microbial mat bacterial communities from mineral coupon in-situ incubated in ocean water Damariscotta River, Maine, United States -... | ecosystem: Environmental > Aquatic > Marine >...
ATGCCTGTATTTGCATAATGCCGCGACGGTGCCCGGACTCATACAATTCTTCAAACTGTTTTATTGCCTGACTGTGTTTGCCTAAACGATATGTGGCTGGAGCCAATGTAAACATCAGTTCATCCCAACGACGATGATCACCGATTCTCTCTGCAATCTTAATCGCAGGAATAACCGACTCAGTGATGTCTTGCCAACCACCTGTGGTCGTACGATAAATGGATGTCACCATCATCGAGTATGCTTGGCATTGTAAATTGTTTGTTTCGCGTGCGGTTTTATGTGCTAAGCGATAATACATTTCAGCTAATTTATAACTTGGAATCATACTCGCAACAACACACACGTTTGATAAACTACGCGCAAGCTCAGGGGAAGTTCCTACTTCTTCTGCGACATTTAGTGCACGCAAGGCTCCATATAAAACAACCGGTTTATCGTTACCCATATAAGCTATTTGTGCTAAACGCTCAAAAGCACGTGCTACCGCCAACAGTTGTGAAGCTCTAGCCTGTTCTCGCCCAATATATTTCTTTGGCCGTAATCGATGCATAAATTGTCGCCACACTTCTTTAAGTAGCGCCTTCATCAACTCGCTTTTACTAAGATCAGCGGGTTGTTCCATCAACGTTAATGCTACCTGCAAATGTTCACGGCTTTTTTGAAAATTCGCCAATGCGTAATACACCTCACCCATCTGCAAATGCCATTCGCCACGAACAATAGCAGGTGTTGGTGAACCTAATTTACGATCAAGCTCAAGTGCTTTCTCGTAAAAACCCAATGCTTCAATATTTGCAAAAGTATTAACCGCCCTTTCACCTGCTTTAACACAGTATTTAAGTGTTCTTTCATCATCACCGACACGGCTAAAGTGATACACCAATAGAGAATAAAATGGCGCAAGATTATCTGGACTCGTACGTTCGTACCATTCACCAACAGCAGAATGTAATTGTTCACGTTGAGAGAAAAGCAACATATTGTATGCAACTTCACCAGTAAGATACTGACGGAACACATACGAATCTTCTGCTTGCTGTTTCGTTGGAACCATTAGATCCAAGCGAACGAGATCATCGAGAAACTCTTTCAGTTTATCTTGCTCACCTTCAAGCGGAAAAATATCTCTAAGTACGTTAAACCGAAATGCATGGCCAATAACACTCGCTACTTTCAAAGCCAATTGTTGCGGTGCACCAAGCCGATCTATTTTTTCAGTAATCAATCCTTCTAAAGTATCTGGAAGATTTAAATCATCTAGATCATTAATTCCTTCTGCTAGTTTGCATTGATCGGATTCTATTATAACCGCTTCTGTTTCTAATAGGCGTTTTGCCAACTCTTCTATAAAAAACGGATTACCTTGCGATTTATCAATAATTAATTTTTCAACTATTTCTGGCAACTCATTTACGCCCAGTTGCTGACAAACCAAACCCAGACTTTCATCATTCGCCAATGCGCCTACTTCAATGCGTAATGTGTCGGGTGAAGAAATAATGGTTCGATATACCTTTGGCAACGGCTCTGCTATTGGACGTGTTGCAAACAAAAGCAAGAGTGGGTGAACATCGCGCATAACTAAACGCAACAATCCCCAAGAGGCTGAATCTACCCATTGTCCATTTTCAATGGTTAAGACTACAGGTTGTTTTTCTGCGGCTAGTTTTAAAATATTAACAATAAGATCATTAATATTATCACCAAGTGCTTCACCACTAATTTGACTTGTAATGTCATTATCAGGCATATCAAGTGACAACATGTCACTCAACAAAGGTAATAATTTTACTAGTTCTTCATCGTCGGAAAGGTAATCCAATGCGGCAATTTGTCGGGCAGCTAAATCCGTAATATTGGATAATGAAAACAATTGCCCAAGCACTAATGACCAGACATAGTATGGGGTGGAGGCATCAATAGCACTTGCAAAGCCACGTAAATTATTTACGTCGGCTTGTTTAGCTTTGTAACGCACTTCTGTTAATAAGGCTGTCTTACCTATACCTGCTTCACCACTAACAACGGCGACACTCGATGTCCCGTCAAGCAATGCATCAAAAGCATCCAACAATTTTTTACGTTGTTCTACGCGACCAATTAATTTCACAGAGCTTGTACTAACTGTCGTTTCAGTGATTATTTTTTTTATCGGTTGGAAATTCGCTATGCGGTTTGCTTTACCTTTCAACAGTAAAGCAGGGTGTGGTAGAAACTCAATTTCTTCACTCGCAGCAAGATAGGTAGTTTCATCACAAAGTATGCCTTTTCCTTTTGATGCCTGCATCAAACGTGCAGCCAGGTTCACGCTGTCTCCCATTAATGTGTATTCACGTCGACGTTCGTCACCAATGGTACCGCAAAACACACGCCCCGAACTGATACCAATAGCGCATTGCCAACCAAGTTCGTCCAATATTTTTTGCATATCCATTGCAGCCAACACCGCACGCACAGGATCATCATTATGCGCTAACGGTGGCAAACCAAGTGCCGCCAACAAACTTACACCCTTATCATCAACACTGAGCTTATTAATACTTCCTTCGTAGCGATAAAGACAACGCTGCAACGCATCCATTACTTTTTGAGCAATTTCTGTTGATGTATCCAGTTGCATATCAGGCAGGTTAATAAACAATACACTGACGCGTCGCAATTCACCTAGCCAAGCACCTTGCCCTGTGCTCAAGCGGTTATGTACTGCGCCTGGAATATAAGACTTAAGTTGTGCGAGTAACTCATCATCAAGTGCAGGTGACTCTATCGGTGAAAGCAGTGCAGTAGAACTTGATGCGGTTACTAGCATCGAATGTTCATCGAGTTCTTCGGCAACAAAATCATCCTTAACCAATTGCCATGCAGTTTTATGACAAACCAGACTATCCGGTGGGCATGCGCCACCGGCATCACCCGCTAATGTGAGTGCGGGGCCCGTTACCGTGAATTCTTTGCGGCCAAGGTTTCCGCCGATATGATAACTGCGCAGCGCACCTGCCGAGACAGCAATCTTGAGTGCTAATTTAGTACCGTCGGGCGCTTGAAATGATCTGAGTGCTGAATGAACAGCCAAACCACATTGCAGTGCGGCACGTTGGCATTCTGCTAATTCAGCCCCATCAGTTGCTGGCCAAACCGCTAACATGGCATCACCAGCAAATTTAATAATATCGCCACCATGACTATCAATAGTGGCTATCATTTGACCAAAGTAAGCATTCAATATCTGGGTCAATTGCTCCATGCCACCAGGGCCTTCGGTGGCTAGCCGCTCCGTTAAAGCCGTAAAACCAGATATATCTGCAAATAATAAAGCTGTTTCAAACTGGGATTCGGGCTCCTGCCCTTGTTTTAGGGCGTACAAATCCTTCAATACCAATTTTGGTACGTACGCTGTGTATTGCTCAAGCAGGTTTGCTTGCAATACCTTCTCCTCCCTATCTTTATTATTTTTCAGACTCTTCCTTATATAGTAAATTACCACATGCTAGGCAACTGTGCTGTAAAACCATCACAAACTATTCGCTTTTATCCAGCTATGTTAAAGTAGCTCCCCATTATGGCTAAACAATCTAGAAAACAGCGCAAGAAATCCACTGAGCATCAAGTTGAAGGGCCAAGCATGGCCGAATTAGCTGATCGCCACGACCTCTATGAAAATTCGGTGCAAAATGCCGAAACAGAAGTCGATTTTGTCAGTGAAACCTTTGAATCAATACGTCAGCGAAAACTAAAACTATTACGCGAAGACTTTTGCGGAACCGCCAGTGTCTGTGGTGAGTGGGTTAGTCGTGGTGACGATCATCGAGCAATTGGGATTGATCTTGATGAAGATGTTTTACAATGGGGTCGGGAACACAACCTTTCAAAACTAAATGATGAGCAACGCAGTCGCGTTACCTTATTAAAAGAAAATGTGCTGACTACCCAACCAGAAAAAGCTGAAGCAATCCTCGCGATGAATTTCAGTTACTGGTATTTCAAGACACGCGATGTATTACGTGGTTATTTTGAACATGTGCGTGATGGCCTTACTGATGATGGCGTGTTCTTTCTTGATTGTTTTGGCGGTTATGAAGCCTTTCAACTCATGGAAGAAAGTACCGAAAATGAAGGTTTTACCTACACGTGGGATCAATCAGAGTACAACCCGATAACCGGTGACTATGTCTGCCATATTCATTTTGAGTTTCCTGATGGCTCGAAAATGAAAGAGGCCTTCACTTATGAGTGGCGTCTTTGGACAATGCCCGAATTACGTGAGCTATTGGTTGAAGCCGGTTTCAAAAATGTCACGACATACTGGGAAGGTTCTGATGAAGACGGCGATGGTGATGGCGTCTATGAAGCAACCGAAGATGGCGAAGCCGATGCTGGCTGGGTTTGTTATATAACGGCAGAAAAGTAATAAAACTACTTATTGCATCTACCTATCGAGCCTTCTAAACAAGTAGAACCATCTAGCCAAACCGCTTTACTTAAATTAACGCCAGTGATATCGGCGTTTCTTAATTTTGCACCTGTTAGATTCGCAAACGACATGTCTGCATTAACCAGAGATGAACCTCGTAAATCTGCACCAGCAAGATTCGCTCCCTTTAATAATGATGAATTCATATTCGCACCAATTAAATTTGCGCGACTTAGATCAACATAAGACATATTTGCTAATTTCAGGTTTGCAGACTGTAAGTTTACGGCTACGAGCCGGGCATTAAGTAAAATAGCATTTTCTAAATTGGCTGACTTCAAATCTTTATTCGACAAAATACAATTAGTCCAATTAACATGTGCCTTTGCTTCTGATTTACAATCAATCACAATCTCTTCTGGCTGATTTTGATAGGCGTAATATCCAGCCCATGCGATCAAAAGAACAACAGTAGCAAGAAACAATTCAGCAGGTAGAATCCCTTTTTTTGCATTTTTATGCGAACGACCTCGTAAAATACTGCGATGATTCATCACATCATCAAGCTCATCGTCGCGTCGATCACTTGCATCACGCCTTTCATTTGCCCGTGCGTCAGGTTTAACATCTCGTCGATCTCTAGCAAGACGCTCGTCTGCCCAACGACGTGCAGCCATTAAGCGTTCCTGCTGAAGTGGATCATCGTCGTCAGCATCGAGAACATTAGGGATCAGGCTTGGAACGTCTTTCACCAGTTGCCACTCCAGACCATCCGGACTGACTTTGTCATCCATTTGTAAACGTCCCAACAAGATGTGGCGACTGATCAAACCGCTCGCAAATGGCCCCTCAACTTTGCCATTGCGTTGCATGTACCACTTGCCAGCCTTCAATTCCGACATAAAAAATCCATTATCTTACGCCCAAACGGGCAGAAATCTGTGCTTTATATATACTACATGATACTGATGTTTCGCAAACCTATTGGTGTGAACTTACGATATTATGGAAATTCAGCCTCCTGCAGACCTATTCGCTAGGCCAAGCGCTAGCACTAGTCCTTCAAGCCCGGTTAATCCTGCTGAGCTAGTTGCAAAACTGCAACCAGGCCAGACCTTATTAGCCAAGGTTGAAAGCTTGCTGGCAAACAATGAGGTTGTATTACGCATAGGCAATCAATCAATCCGTGCCAACACCCCCATACCGCTGAATACAGGCCAGTCCGTTCCTTTGCTGGTCGAAGAATCTGCTACTGGTAATATATTGCGCATTACACAGCAAGCGAGCGAGGCGGAGGTACTATCTAATGCATGGCGAACAGTCTTACCCAAGCAACAACCCATTGCCGATGTTATTAAGGTACTCGTACAAACGCTAATCACGAATAAAAATGAAGGCCTGATAAAGGCCAATCCAACTCCTGCTAATACAACAGTTAATAACCTAAACTCTTCAATACAAACATTAGTCAGCAATTTACCTAGCGTAAAAACACTCAGTCAGGCGAGCGGCCTTCAACAGGCGATTAAAAATAGCGGGATTAATCTTGAATCTCATTTACGGCAAGCGCTTATCACAAATACGCCGCCCAACACCTCTACCGACATCAAAGCGAATTTACTGCGCGTTGCTGAATCCGCTCTGCAGCTACAATCGAAGCTTGATCCCAATACAGTGCGTACCGCCCTTGCCGCTAGTCAAGCAAATAGCGGAACTGTTAAAACAAACGCAACGGATACTTATACTGCGTTATTAAACGCAGCAACCAAGCAGCCTGCTTCATCTGAACAATCCAATACTCATCGACCGCTATTGCCGCCTTTACCCGCGGCGACAACATCACCAACGAATGTTGAGAGCAGTATTACACAACGTTTAATTTCATCATTACCACCATTATTACAACGCCTGCTTCCTATACCGGTTGTAACAAACAGCTCACAGACATCACCAACACCTTCTGCCCAACAAGCACCGGCAGTTCCACAACAGGTGTTTTCAACCATGATTGTTGAACTACTCAATCAAGTGGAATCTGGCTTAGCACGTGTTCAACAACATCAATTAAGTAGTCTTGCTGGTGACGATATTATTCGTCATTTTTTAGGGCTTGAATTACCGGTTTTTAATGGCAAAGGTTTCGACAATATAGGTGTCAGAATAGAGTGGGAAGGACAAACTAATGACGAATTAAAAGAACAGCATCAATGGCGCGTGGTTTTAAACTTTGATTTCGATGGCCTCGGTAAAATACAGGCGATTATTCATGCCGGTGAGAATGAAATTCATACTGATTTCAAGAGCGAAAATAATGTTGCACAAAAACTCTTTCAAGAGAACCAAAAGATCCTTGAAACAGGATTACGGAAACATGGCTTAACACCAGGGAAAGTCACTTTTACGACTGGTGAAATTGATACCCCATCAACAAATTCACAACATGAAAATATAGTGAAAACCGAGGCATAAGCATTGACTGACGATAATACATCGGGAAGAACCATTGATGGTGAGGTGCTTCACAGCTCTGAATCAGACAAGATAAACAAAGCCATTGCTCTGCACTATGACGGGATAGAAGCGCCTACGGTAACGGCTAAAGGCTACGATGAAGTTGCCAAGGAAATTTATCGAATCGCGAAAGAAAATAATATTCCAATGCATGAAGATGCTGAATTAGTTAGCCTGTTATCGCGATTGGATATTGGTGATGAAATACCGAAAAATCTTTATATTGCTGTTGCCGAGGTTATCGCATTTGCCTATTTGGTGAGTGGTAAGGCTGAAGCATGGGCCAAAGAAAACCCCAAAAATAAATAATATTAATGCGTTTGCGACGTTTGTTTTTCTGAATTTAAAAATAGAATTAATTCAGCTTCACCGCGTGACAAGCCGCAGTAATCAATCAGCTCATCCATATCTGCACCTTTATTAGCTAACCGTGCAGCATTACCATAATTTTGTAAATCCGGTGCTTTGTCTTCAAGACGCAATTGGCGATCAGCTTGTAAACGCGTCCGTGATTCAAGACGACTAATTCGTTTACCTACACCAACCGAACCACTACACAGGCCATTAAAGTTACGTTGCAGCTCATCTAATTCAGATTCAAGATTTGTGATGTGTTGTTTATCGCGTTGAAGTTTCATGCTCTGAAAAATAGTTAGCATCAGGCTCAACAGAACAGCCGCTGTTAATAAGATTGTCAGGTAATTAATATCCATAGTTACACTCTTTTAAACGCATGCTGCGTTATTAACAATGTTTTAAGCAAATTCATCGATGTGTGGCTTTCCATCATCTTTATCATCATGTTCAGGCTGACGCTTTGGTGCTTCTTCACGTTCATTTTTGTCACGCTGTTTCTCTACCCTGTCTGCTGGACGCTTAGGGTAGGTTGGCAGTAATGGTTTAATATCACCTATTCCAGCCATGACAAATCAAGCTATTACAACTCAGCTATGTCCTGCCATTCATCTGTGCTGAGTAATTTGTTAACGTCCACCATAATTAACAAACCGTTTTCTCTTGAAACAACACCTTGAATGTATTTTGAACTTTCGTCATTACCAACTTCCGGTGCAGACTCAACCTCAGATTCACGCAAGTAAACAACTTCAGCAACACCATCAACCAGTAAACCGACAATTTGTCCCATCACTTCGATAATAACAATGCGTGTATCATCATCAATTTCACGTTCATTGAGCACAAAACGACGACGCGTATCGATCACGGTCACCACATTGCCACGTAGGTTAATAATGCCGAGCACATAGTCCGGTGCACCCGGTACTGGTGCTATTTCAGTCACACGTAGCACTTCCTGCACCTGAATGACGTTAATACCGTATAGCTCACCTTCCAAACGGAATGTAACCCACTGCAGTATAGCGTCATCAATGTTATCTGCTGCTTGACTCATGGTTATCGCCTCTATAGAAAACCTATGTTATTCAATATGTTAAAAATATTACAACGTATGTGTCAAAATGCCGTCAAATGAAAACCTGTACATATATTAAGCATTTATCATGCCAACCTATGCCGCTGGCTCAAGTTGATCAGACCCCAACATGTCCGCAAATTCATCCACATCCAAAAGCGCGCACATATGTTCGATTACCGTTCCTGCGAGCCATGGGCGTTTACTGCTGTCTTTGCGCCACCGCACATCACTTTGCTTCAGAGTAATAATTTCAGAAACTGCGTTACAAGCGAGTCCCCATGTAGAATCACCAATCAGAATGATTTTTTGTAAATTTTCAGCGACATGCTCTACACGAAACTTCGAAGGGACAACCACAACGGCCGTATCAATAATTTTAATCTGCTGTTCTCGTTCTACTAAAATACCAACAAACCAATCCGCGCTGTTCGGCATTGGTGATATATCACCTGACCATTCTAAAATGCCATTTAATTTATCGAGGGGAACTGCAAACTTAACGCCTGATACATCAAATAAAAGAATCTGGAATTCATCTTCAGCAAGCGTTTCTGCGCCTTCAGTGAATACAGGCACATCACTATTCTCAACAATCTCTTTAGCATCACGTAAGGTGTCGATCTCAGGAGCCTGAACCTGTTCGGTAATTTCCGGATCAATTTCAGACAACAGTGCATCAAGGTATTCCATCACCACTTGTTGTGGTTCAGTTACATTTGATAACGATTTATTTTCCTGTTTTTTCATGATTGCGCCACCGCTTGTGTCACTTGTTCTGCTTCACCCAATAGATGACTTAATAGGTTTTGATACGCAAGTGCTCCACGTGTCTTTGCCGACAACATAGATAAAGGAACACCTTGGCGACTCGCTTCCCGAAACTGTGTGTCGACAGGAATAACGCTTGTCCATAAATTATCTTGATATTGTTCATGTAAAATTTCTAAAGCACCACGTGATGCTTTCGTGCGGCGATCATATAAAGTCGGAATCACTGTGTAATTTAATACCGTATTTCGTGATTGCATGATCATCTGCAAGGTATGCACCATACGCTCCAACCCTTTTAAAGCAAGAAATTCAGTTTGTACAGGAACTAATAATTGATCACAAACAGCCAAGGCATTCACCATTAAAATACCTAGTTGTGGAGGACAATCAACTAAAACATAATCATATTTCTTGTTTAAACACGCTAAGGCCTTGCCTAACACAAGTCCCATTCCTGGCTTAGTACCCATTTGCCGATCAAGTGCCGCCATTGCTGTTGAAGCAGGTAAGAGATCAATGTTTTCAAAATCAGTTGATAATATTTGTGCCTCTACTGCGCTCTTTTCGAAGTCACCTTCAGTATGAAATAATTGATAAAGACCGCCTTGCTGTGTATCTGGATCATTACCAAGATAAACACTTAAGGAACCATGCGGATCGGCATCAACTAATAAACAACGACTACCGCGCTGTGCAAGCAACCCAGCAAGTGTCACTGTTGTCGTTGTTTTACCAACGCCCCCCTTTTGATTTGCAATAGACCAGACTTTCATTGTGCAGCCTCATTGCTTGGTGATCTCTGAATTGGAAGCGTTACACCAGGTAATGTTATTGGTGGCAAAGTCACCTTCGATGTAATATCTTCTTGCTTTACTTCTTCCTCGACTTTTATCTCAACAGGTGCGGTAACCTTATTAAAATCTGTTTGACTGAGTGACTCATCTGTACGAGTTGGCTCTACTGTTGAAACATAATTCGGTCTAATAATTAATGATATTCTTCTATTTTGTTCTATCTCGATTGCTGTATCAATCGTTGAATAAGGGCGGAACTGTGCATAACCGATTGCCCACATTTTTTCTGGATCCATATCATGCTCAGCAAATAAATGAACAACTGTTGCTGCACGAGCAGATGATAATTCCCAATTGCTTGGGTACAAGGATGAACTTATTGGAGTGTTATCTGTATGCCCTTCCACTTGCATCGATGTTGGAAACCTCGACAGGGTTTCAGAAAGGCGAATAAGTAGTTTTTCAGCTTCAACCGATAGTTTTGCGCTACCACTTGCAAATAAAATTTTTGATTTAAGTTCAACTTCCAAAGTGTCTTTATTTTTTCGCAATGTAACTAAGTTCTGATCCAGCAGTGATGCCAATGAATTGCTTAGCTCATCTTGTAATGAATCAAGCATTTTACTTGAAAACTTATCATCGCCACGTGCTGGTCGTTCTAACTCCCCAGCTTGTGCTTCAATCGGTTGTATGAGTGATTGTGTACCACTGCTCGTTGCCGGGCTTTGTACACCTGTGTTCAGTGGATTAAGTGTGCGCGCCAGTTCACCAATTTGAATAGGTTTATCTGCCTTGCCTGTACTTTTAAATGCGGATTCCAGTGTGTCTGACAACACACGGTACTTGCCTTCGTTAACAGATGATATTGAATACATAACAACAAAAAATGCAAACAACAAGGTAATGAAGTCAGCATAAGAAACAAGCCAACGTTCGTGGTTTACATGTTCTTCTTGTCGTTTTTTCCGCGCCATGTCATATAACCTGTTACTGCAGGTAACCCTGCAACTTGGTTTCGATATTACGAGGATTTTCACCTTCAGCTATTGCAACTATGCCTTCGATGATCATTTCACGGTACTGTGTTTGGTGATGCACCAAGGCTTTTAATTTATTTGCCATCGGTAAAAAAAGTAAATTTGCCAAGCCTACACCATAAATCGTTGCGACAAAGGCAACCGCAATCCCGGGGCCTAATTTACTTGGATCAGCAAGGTTGTTCATAACATGTATCAACCCCATCACCGCACCAATAATGCCAACTGTTGGTGAATACCCACCTAGCCCTTCATAAACCTTAGCTGCCTCCGTATCATGATGTTCTTTAACATCTACTTCGACCTCAAGGATGTTGCGTATAACTTCAGGTTCACTTCCATCAACAAGCAGCTGTAAACCCTTGCTAGAAAAAGCATCATTAGCGGATTCTGCAATTGCTTCTAGACCTAGCAGGCCTTCTTTTCGCGCAATATTGCTCCACTCTACAATGTTATCAACAGCCGTATCCGAACCGAGTTTAGGCGGGAAGAATATCCAGAGCGCCATTTTTAGAGAACGAGCAAAAACAGACATCTCTGTTTGCAGCATAACCGCCCCGACCGTACCGCCACCGACAATAACAAAAGCCGTAATTTGCACTAAAGAATCAAAATGCCCACCTTCAAGAAAGTTGCCGCCAATAATGGCACCAAAGGCAATAATTAATCCAATAAGGCTTAAAATATCCATAATTAATTAAACGCAACGCGTTAACGTTTCTCCTATATTGGAAAGCGGTAAAACATAATCTGATAAACCGGCCTCCTCTAGTGCTGCAGGCATTCCAAACACCACACAACTTGCTTCATCTTGTGACCACAAT
>Ga0316207_10004655_pt1 | contig 11787 bp, 9 predicted proteins | sample 6weekpyrite_MG_FD_204943 | JGI IMG/M metagenome (GOLD analysis project Ga0316207, IMG submission 204943) | Microbial mat bacterial communities from mineral coupon in-situ incubated in ocean water Damariscotta River, Maine, United States -... | ecosystem: Environmental > Aquatic > Marine >...
TCGAATATTTTCTAGCGTGATAGCACTAACACCTGCTGCCGCAACCTCATCATCTGTTGCATCTGCAGCAGGTTGTAATGATGCGACTTTTATTGCGCCTCTGATCTGCTCAGCAGTTGATGGCGGAATAGCGGGTGTGACAGCCGTATCATAAATAATATTATCTCCTCTTGTTAATGAGTAAGATCCTGAAATTCCAATCGGGCTGCCACTTACACTTTTTAAATCTCTTGTTATAACAACTGCATAAGATGACTTTTCTGAAAGTGCTTTTAATGGAACGATAACCAGCGAAGAGTTTGTATCATCTAGAGTCGATAATTGTGCAATATAATCAACACCAAATGTTAATGCGGCACCTGCAGATGTAACAGGCCCTCCTGGTCCTGCTCCTTTTGTTACCGCGTAAACTCGAACCGATGTTGCACTAATTGTGCTGGCATCAATTGCACCAGAAAACCCGGTAGACATCGGCGCAATTGTTGAAAAACCATCGCCACCATTCATCGCAACTTTGGGATCTGATAAATCAGCTGCATCATCTACGGGAATATTTAATGTTCCATCCGTTGAATTTGCAAACAATAGATCATTTGGAAATGGAATTGTACTGCTTCCATAATCCAGATTACTGATGACATCTACTGTATTATCTTTTGTTAGTGAATCTTGAAGAGCCGTATCTTTATCTTGACAGGCCGCCAATGTTAAACCCATAGCAGCCGCTAATAATATATTTGTTAATCGCATTTTATATTCTCCAACCTGTTCCATTAAAGGTCATATTTCCAAGTTAACTGGGCACTTAAGATATCAACTGTTGCATCATAAGAACCATTCAGGCTTGCGTTAAGGGGCGTTATGCTGCTCTCCAGAGCATGATTAATATCTGATTCACTAATAAACAAATGAGAGTAACCTACATCCATAATTAACTCGGGGCTCATTTCATAAGTTAATCCAAATGATAACCAGGTACGATCATTGCCCGGTATTCTAGGTGTGCGATGCTCTGCATCTGGAATAGGCGTTTCGTCATATGCGATACCTGTACGCAGTGTAATTTTATCGCTGTATTTATAATCGGCACCAATTGAAAAACGGAAAGAATCTTCCCATGCTTCGGTAGTTACACTGTCTGGTTGAAACGGGTTTGAATATTGAATACGTAATTCCTGAAATGAACTCCAGCCAGTCCAGGTTACATCAGCCAGTAAAGTTACCTCATCCATATTATGCTTCACACTAACCGACAGATTTTGTGGCAAGCTAACTTTGGCTTTTAATTTAGTATCCTGAAAAGCACCTGATGACAAGACTGGGGCAGCTGCAGTTGGCACTGAAAAATCTGCTTTTCCTTCAGCTGCAACATCAATTTCTGAACGCCATGCAATACCCAGTCTAGTATCTTCATTAAAGTCATAAGTCATACCCAGGTTTATACCCCAGGCAAACTCATTAAACGTTAAGTTATCTGCGCTTAAATCTGCAAAGCCATCTAGTTGTTGGGGCGCACCTAATAAGGAGCCAAAATCCACTGCGCTAGTTAATGTAATATCTGCTAAAAGAATATTAAAACCAGCACCAATTGACAGTTTTTCATTGACCTCACGTGCAATACTCGGATTAATATTGATTGTAGACATAGCCGTTTCTACCGCGTGATAACGACCAACCCAGGTATCATCATATTCCGTTGTCAAACCAAAGGGAGTTGTGACACCCAAACCAAATTTCGTGTCACCTAAATCCGTCACCCAGTAAAAGTTACCAACTAATGCTGTGCTACCTCCATCATCGTCTGCACCAACTAACGGGTTTCCCGAACCATCGACTGAACCATTATTGGTAAATGAAGAATCAGGGACAATAATATGTCCAACTACCGAAACCTGCTTATCTTTAAGTTTGGTCATTCCCGCAGGATTAAACCAGATTGTAGACGCGTCACTGGCTGTGGCAGCGGCACCTGCATAAGCATTTCCCTGACCGCTGGCACTATTCTCTATTAATTGAAAGCCAGATGCATGAGCTGATGCATGAAAAAGACCGCTCGCAATGACAGTCGATACCGTCAATGCTGCAACCTTCCTGGTTGATTTAATTTTAGACAATTTCGATTTTGTCGACATTTTTTATCCTTCCTGTAGCATTTGTAATTATATTTTTTATCGATAATACGCAAGATATCATAAGAATCAACGATATTTATATGATTGTATCAACCTACTAGACTAAGGGTCAGGTACAGCTCGGGGTCTACCCCGCTCATTAATTGCAACATAAACCAGACTAGCTTCGGTAACTTTTGTTGTAGATACTACTCCCTTTACCATATGCTGTGCATACACCTCTACATGAACTGTAATTGAAGTTTTACCCACTTTTACTACTTCAGCATAACAACTAACGAGATCTCCGGCAAAGACCGGCTTTTTAAACTCAAACGAGTCGACTGCCCGGGTCACTATAGCACCGCCAGCCCTTTCAGCAGCCGGGATGCTACCTGCAATATCAACCTGTGACATTATCCAGCCACCGAATACCGTGCCACCCTGATTAAGATCCGAGGGCATTGCCGGCACACGAATTACCGGTATTTTATTTTCGGGTAACGAATCTTTAACCATTTATATCACTCATCCTGTTTGATATTTTACTAGAGTACTAAAAAACAGCAGCACTTCAGTCGCCTGCATTCAGCAACTAACCATCCAAATGACAATACCATTAACATGATTATTGATCATTGTTTATCATTTATCGGTGATCGTCATATAAAGATTCTATTTGCTGGGCAAATTTTTCCATAACTTTGGGCCGTTTAATTTTAAGCGTGGGTGTTAATAAGCCCCCGTCAACTGTCCACGGGTCCAATGTAATATGTGCTCTGCGTATTTTTGCATAACCGGGAAAATCTTTAAGTCTTGCAGAAACTCTATTTAGAATAGCTTTCTCAATTTTACGATCTGAAAAAGCCTCAGGGGATTCAGGATGAATATTTAAACTCACTGCCATATCCGCCCATGCATCTGGATCTAGAACTAGCACCGCAGAAAGAAATGGCCTTGCCTCACCTATAATCATTACCTGTTCAAATAATGAGTCCAGAGCAATTGCCATTTCCATATCGTTGGGTGGAATTTTTTCACCATTAGCCAGCACCATAATATCTTTCAGTCGACCGGTAATATAAGTATGTCCATCATCATCAATACGAGCTTTATCTCCACTTTTCAGCCAGCCATCGTCTGTGAAAGAGTCTTTTGTTGCCTGTTCATTTTTCCAGTAACCCAACATGGAACAGGGGCCATAACTTTGTAATTCATCATTTTCACCAACACGAATTTTTGTATTAGGTAATACCGTTCCTATGCTTGAAGGGATATTATCTTTGGGACGATTAACACATACCACTGGACTCGACTCAGTCAACCCATAACCCTGTAATAAAGGCAGACCTAAACCAATAAACAACTTCGCGACGTCCTCTGATAAAGCGGCTCCACCACAAATTGCAATTCGTAATTCGCCACCTAATTTTTCCAGAACTTTCGATGCAACCAGTTTATTTAATGTTGGCCACAACAGTAACTTGGGATGCCAGCCAGCTCGCCCCTGATCATGTAAAAATTTTCGCCAGCCTACATTGACGGCTGACTTAAATAAAAATTGTGCGACAAATGATTTTTGCTTTAAACCTTCCTGAATTTTTCCATATACTCGCTCATAAATTCGCGGCACTGAAACCAGCGTGGTAGGTTTAATATTTTGCAAATCATCGGCAAGAGTTGCAATCGATCGAGCATATACCACCTCTGCACCCAGTATCATAGGCAAATAATATCCAGCCGTACGCTCTAACATATGAGACAGGGGTAAAAAAGACAGAAAGCGTTCACCGGGTTTCCATTGATTACATACCGCTGATGCGAACGCATTTGCAAGTATATTTTTATGTGACAACATAACGCCTTTTGAGCGACCTGTTGTTCCTGACGTATAAACGATCGACGCTAGATCTTCAGCATTGATTTCTCTGGTCTGCAAGTCACCGGTCAAACCAAAGACCCAGTCAGATAAAGACTCAAGTTTACTGTCATCTGGTTCATCATCTTCAGAAATTCGCTTTAAACTGATAATTCTCTGCAAACCACCCAGATCGACGTCCGCCTTTAATAGTCGATTCCATTGCGGTCTATCCTGAACAAATAAAATTTTAATTTCAGCATGATTAATAATGTATGCCACATTATCAGGCCGATCATCAACATATAGTGGCACGGTCACCAGTCCGAGGCCCAGGGCAGCCTGGTCAAAGACAACCCATTCACGGCTGTTTTTAACCATAATGGCAACCTTGTCACCGGGTTGTAAATCATCTTTAATAAAAGCCGCCTGCCATCGTGCAACTTCATTTGCCATTTCTTGCCAGCTGGATACTGTCCATTTCTGGCTAGCTATATCATATTGTCGATAAGCTGTACTATCAGGCGTTTTATTTAATCGCTCACGAAACAAGCCAGGAAGGCTATGTACATCAGTCTCTTGAATAAGTTCTATTTCCATTTATATAACAACCCTGTTTTAGTTTTTAATCATCTTAGTTATTTTCAGTAATTATTACTGCTTTTATTCATTATTACCAGTTAGACTCTGTTTTCTTATAAATACCCTTTATTTAAGCCACCACAAGCGAAGCCTTAATCCATATTCAGATGTATACCCTTTTTCAATAAATTGTATTTCACCTTCAGCATCGACAATAAAACTATTCGGTACACCTTTCACAGAAAACACATTCGCCCACTCACCATCTTCATCAACAATGACTATAGGAAAATCAAGACTTTCATCATTTAAATATTGTCTAACCTGGTTATCACCTCCGCTCCAGGAAGCTATTGTGATAACCTGATAATCATTAGCGAGATTAGCAATATTGTTATTTTCAAACTGACAAATTGGGCACCAGGTTGCCCAAAAGTGAATTAACAGCGGTTTGCCCTGAAACTCACGTGAGTCGATATTTTCATTAGTTAGTGTGGTCGCTAATATTACGGGTGCCTGGCCCTGTATGTTATCTACTGATTGCCAGGTTCTAATTAAGATATAAACTATAAATACAAAAACTATTTGCAGTAGTATTTTGAAAAACTTGTTCTTAGGGTATATTTTTTTTATATTTAGCATAAAGCTTATGGTGCTTCTGCAGTAAATATTGCCCTTAGTGGTGCAGGGTAGCCTTCTATCGTTTTGCTGATATCATCTGGATCAAGAAAATCCTTTAAAGAATGAAACTGCATCCATTCAGTTGACCTTTGTTCTTCCAGACTGGTGAAGCTTTCATCAACGAGTTTAACGTTTTTAAACCCACAACGTTGCAACCATTTAATCATTGCTTTACTACTGGGTAGAAACCATACATTGCGCATTTGAGCATACCTGTCTTGCGGTATTAACACCTGAAACTCGTCACCAGGAATCACCAGTGTTTCTAACACTAACTCTCCACCCGATTTCAAACACTGCCTTAACTGGTAGAGATGATCAACAGGTGATTTTCTATGATAGAAAACCCCCATAGAGAATACTGTATCAAACGCTTTTAAGTCATCGGGCACTGCTTCAATACCAATTGGCAACACATATACACGGTCTTCATTTATAAAATGCTGAAGCGCCTGAAACTGCATAACAAATAATGGTGATGGATCTATACCTATTACCAGTTCTGCGCCCATACCGCGCATTCGCCAGCCATGATAACCATTTCCACAACCCACATCTAAAATTGTTTTTCCCTGCAAAGGTTTAATAGCAGAAGAAAGTCGCTGCCATTTCAAATCAGATCGCCATTCTGTATCAACAAACACACCATGAATATCAAATGGACCTTTTCTCCACGGCATCAATTGCTTCAGGGTTTTCTTTAGGCCTTCTTTTTCTGTTTCATTTAAAGGAGTTTGTGGGCTGACCGTAACTTTAGCTGAATTTAAATCAACCTGTAATGACTTTATTTCTGGCAGCGATTCAAGGGCACTCTTCCAACCAGGCAAGCTCCCATAAGTATCATTACATAAACCCTGTTCAATTTGTTGTTCTAAAGTAATCAGCCAGGGTTCCAGTTCGGTACCACGCATTAATTCAAATAATTTATTAAAATTCATACTAATTAAATTTTTATGTACTTTATTTTATCGCTAAAAAAGAAACAAAATTAAAACACTGAAACCAGACCAGCACTTCAGAAAAACCGGCTGATTTAAGCCGGGAAATATGTTGCTCCACAGTTTCTGCAATCAATACATTTTCCAGAGCAGATCGCTTCTGACTAATTTCAAGATCAGAATAACCATTTGCTTTTTTAAATTCATGATGTAATGTCGTTAACCTGTTTTGCTCAATCGGATTAGTACACTTTATTTTTTCCGACAAAACAAATGCACCGCCAGAATTTAAACCCGCATATATTCTATCGATCAGTGATTTACGTGCTTCTTTCTGAATAAATTGTAGCGTGAAATTCATTACCACCAAAGAAGCGCCAGTAATATCAGACTCACAAATATCAGCCAGCCTAACCGTTACTTTAGCCTGACTTCTATGCTCTGATGTCAATGCTCTGCATTTTTCAATCATTGCTGGTGAATTATCCAGCGCAATAATCTCAACACCTTCCTGCCTGACTCCCTGTTGAATAGCCAGGGTAGCTGCACCCAATGAACAACCTAAATCATAACATCGACTATTCGACTGCATAAAGGAATTAGCCAGTACTGGCAGCATGGATAATAAAGTTGTGTAACCGGGAACGGATCTCCCAATCATGTCTTCAAATACTTTTACAACGGAATCATCGAATACAAACCCAGATATTGCTTCTCTAGGCTGAGAATATAAATCATCCTGATCTTTTTTATTCATTGTACTGGCCGATGTACTGGAAGTTGTACTGGCCGACGTACTGACTGAGGTGCTGGCTGATTTGTTTTTTTCATTATGTCTACAGTGTTATTTGCTATAGCCATTTTAACAGAAGTATAAACTCTTGCCACTGGAGCTTTTTCGCCATCAGAATTCTCGTGTATCCCGTTAGCGCCATATATCCTTCAACATAGAAACCAGTATAATTCACTAATAATTATATAATTAGCTTATATTCTTCACCTTAATTTCTGTTATTTAACTTAATCGACGAACATGTTCTAATTATTTTTTTTCGATTAATTCCTGATTTGGCCAGTCATCGTCCTGCAATCTTTTAGTGGCCTCCTCAGCAGTCATTGGTTTTCCAAGGAAATAACCCTGAATCACATCACATTTAGCCTCTTTCAGAAACTCAAGTTGCTCAGCAGTTTCTACGCCTTCTGCAACTACTTTTAATTTCAATCTATGAGCCATAGCAATAATCGCCTCAACTATTGCTACATCATCCTGATCCTGAGGTGTATCCTTTATAAACGCTCTATCAATTTTTAATTTATTAATAGTGAATTGCTTGATATAACTAAAAGAAGAATAACCAGTTCCAAAATCATCTATAGCAATATTTAACCCCATATCGGTAAGGATTCGCATACTTTCTATTGAATTTTCAGCATCATCCATAATACTACTTTCAGTTAATTCCAGTTCGAGCTGTTTTATATCAGCCCCTGTGTCATCAATTATCTCTTCTATTAATCCCTGCATTTCTTGCTCATTGAAATCTCGTGCTGAACAGTTAACAGATACTTTTATATCTTCCAGACCCATATCATGCCATTTTTTAAGCTGACGACACACTGATATCAACATATTTCTAGTAACTTGAAAAATCAATCCTGTTTCTTCTGCAACCGGTATAAATTCATCGGGCGGAATCATGCCTTTTTCCGGATGATTCCACCTGATTAATGCCTCAAAACCTGTAACTCTCCCTTTATTAAGATTAGTAAAGGGCTGGTAATACGCCTCGAACTGATCAGTTTCAATCGCCTGCCGAAGTTCATTACCAATACTTACCCTCTTAACTACGTCATCGCGCATAGACTGATCAAAACACTCATAACGATTTCGACCCTTTGACTTTGCATGATATAAAGCTGCGTCTGCATCCTGCATTAAGCTGGTTACTGCAATATTAGGATCATTTACTATAACAACCCCAATACTTGCAGATGGATAGATATCAAAACCATCTATTGTTAAAGGCTGCTTAAGTAAATCGTTTATAGATTCTGCATATGAATGAATCCATGATTCATTATTATATAAACATTTTAGAATAGCGAATTCATCACCACCTAATCTGGCTAACATTTCTTTATTTTCAACTTTGCTACTTAATATTTCTGATACTCTAACTAAAAGCTTATCGCCTAACTCATGACCGAAACAATCATTAATTAGATTAAAATGATCAAGGTCTATAAATAGAACTGCTAAATTTTCTTCAGGTTTTTTCTCAGCAAGACTGGATTTCACGTAAGTTGAAAAATGTGTTCTATTTGCAAGCCCCGTTAATTCATCATGACGCAACTGCCAGTCAAGCGCCTTGCGTGCAGAAATATCACTTGCAACAAGCGTTGCTGCTACTACTTCATTGTTTTTATAGTACGGAGAAATTCTTCCTTCTGACCAGACAATTTTATCCTGACCATTTGAAGTTGCATACTCGATACTTTTTTGCTCACCCTTATTGAAAACATCTTTGACTGTCTGTTTTACTTTTTCTCGGTGCTCATCTTTTATATCGCTATAATAGTTGCCGCCTACCGCCTGATTAATCATTTTCCACGGATTATGATTTACAAACATAATGTTGCCATCTTTATCCAGAGTCATGATGGTATCTTCAACACTGTTTACTACAGTTCGGTATTTTTCCTCTGACTCTTCAATCTGGTGCAAGCGAGATATGCTCTCACAACTTAAACTCCACTTCGTTGTAAGCGCAGTAGTTAGCTGCTGAACCTCAACCATATCGAATGGCTTTTTCAAAATAATCAACCTATCGGACGCACCGAGATGATAGAGCACTTCATTCCACGAATAATCAGAATATGCAGTACATATTACCAATTGAATCTGAGAATCTATTACCCATATTTGCTTGATCGTCTCAAGACCATCCCATCCTGGCGGCATTCGCATGTCAACAAATGCCATTGCATATGGCCTGCCTTCATTATTGGCTGCAAGCACTTTTTCATAACCTTCTTCACCCTGGTATGCTGAATCTAATTCATAAATTATAGAATCCGTATGAGATGCATCATCGGAAAACAGTTTTGCCTCTATCTGATCATATTCAGTTTTATCTTCTTTCTCACCAAGAATTTTCCTAAAATCTTCATGAATGCGAGTATCATCATCAATGATCAATACTCTACGATTTTCGAAATTTTTCATATTTGAGCTCATACATTCGCCTGCTTGTCATAAGGAAGAACAAGAACAAAATTGGCACCTTTTCCCAACCCTTCACTTACTACAGATATAGTTCCACCCAATTCATTTGCCACAATTGCACTATGATGCAAACCAAAACCATGCCCGTCCCGTCTTTTCTTAAAACCATATTCAAACAAATGCTGAATATCATCCTTTTCTATTCCAACACCCGTATCTATAACTTCAATTTTAGCCATACCGCTATCGTCTAAAACATTTATAGTTAATCTTTTCTCAGGATTTTTACAATCCACCAAAGCATGCTTTGCATTGCTAATCAAATTAATAATCACCTGTAGTGCCTTATGCTTATCAACATATAAACTCTTAACATTCTTATAATTTTTAACTACTTTTACACCATGCCTATCCATTCCCTGCATGTTAATTTTTAAAGCATCCTCTACCAGATCAGACAACACAACTTTCTCTCTTACACCGTAACTACCAGCGTATGACTGCTGCATACTTATCACGTTTTTTATATGGTCTATGTTATTTGCTAACTCATCCAGCTCACCAAACAGGTTCTCTTTTTCTTCACTTAATTGCCCAGCTAGCAGCGATAAAAACTTTGGAATTTGTTTACCTTTATCATCCTCGCTAATAAATTCTGCTATATTACTTTCATTATTTTCCATCATCATAACTACTCGATTAAGGTTTCCCGCCTTAGTCTTTCTAACCTGTTCGCGTATAACTGATGCAGAAACATTCACGCTGTTAAGCACATTTCCTACATTATGCAATACACCACTTGCCACTTCAGCCATTCCTGCACTTCTTGCAATGTCGCCAATTTTTTCATTCAGTTCTTTTAACTCAGAAGTCCTTTCGTGAACCTTGTCTTCTAAGGTCTCATTTAACTCCTGTAATTCATCTTCTATTCTGGCTCTCTCCCTTATTTCATTTTCAAGATCAGTATTCATTCTTTCTGTTTTTAATGCATATTCCTTTGCTGATTCTGCGGATATTTCGGCTTTCTCTTTTTCTTCGATTAAAGCACCATCTCTATCCTGAATTTGATCAAGCATATTATTAAAAGAACCTATTAATACACCTACTTCATCATCAGTAGACTTTTTCATCCTTAAACCGTAGTCTTTATTTCTACTCACGCTTTGCGCCAGGTCTTTTAGCTTTGTGATAGGATCAGTAATAAATCGCATTATACGTCTTGTAATAAACGCCGTAACAACCATCAGCCCTACAAAAATCATAATTGCTATTTTTCCGCTTTTTATAGTGCTCTCTGTCAGTTCGCTCAAGCTAGCTTTTATCTGCAAGCGGCCAATCGACTGCCCTTCTAGCAGCACAGGTTTGAACACATCTACATAACCTCTCATTATTTTTGTGCTTGTTTTATCGTCATAATCCTCACATATAAATATATCTTCAACATCTAAATTGTATTCTGCAAAAGCTTTATTTTCTGTGGTTCTTATACACGCATAAATAACCGATTGATGAGATTTAAGAGACCTTAAGTTACTAGCTGCTGATTCGATATCTGAAAAAGCTAATGAAGCGGCACTACTATCAGCTACGATTTCAGCAACAACATTTAACCCAGATATTATATTCTTTTCAGCATTTCTTAAGTTTAATGACGTAATAATTGTAAAGGCGATAGCTAATACCAGCCCGGTGATACTCATGTATACAATTAATAATTTTCCTTGCATACTTAAGTTGTTTAACATTTTCATCTTAGCTGCTCCGCAACTTCCAGCAACTGAGATCTATATTTAATATTCGACTTACTGCTTTGCGCTAAATTAATTTCAAACTTTATCTTATTCTTTACTCTTATAAAACCAATCATTCCTCCCTGTTTAGAAAAATCTTCAATATCACTTACTGTCAATAAAGTATTATTATTAATTTTTTCAAGTATTTCTTTTACCTGGTGTTTTTTATCTTTACTTATATAAACAATCTGACACTGATCTTCTCGGTTATAATTTTCAAAGTACTCTACATTTATATTTTTGTTTTTTATTTTTTTATTTGAAAGAATATCCAGACTTTTTGCAAAGGGATTTTCACCAATGACACAGATATTGAAATTTTCTGCAGTAGAAATAACGTCTTCAGGCCAGTAGATGAATCTCGCGAAATTCAACAAATATGCTGCTTTTAACTGATACTCACGACTTAATTCAGCATGCACTGAAGAAGACCAGCTTATTAACACTAGCATTAAGAGTATAAAACGTTTCAAAGTGAGACTAAGTTTATTCATTTAAGCTAAACTTACAAACAGGTACAAATAACATCCTTTGTTCTATTCCTTATTATTTATTCTTGTCTGCTAATTCTCTTTTGAGCATATCTACATTCACATTA
>Ga0316207_10004656_pt1 | contig 11785 bp, 13 predicted proteins | sample 6weekpyrite_MG_FD_204943 | JGI IMG/M metagenome (GOLD analysis project Ga0316207, IMG submission 204943) | Microbial mat bacterial communities from mineral coupon in-situ incubated in ocean water Damariscotta River, Maine, United States -... | ecosystem: Environmental > Aquatic > Marine >...
AATGGAGTTGGTAAAACAACTTTCCTGAAACTATTACTGGGTGAATTAAAACCTGATTCGGGTGAAGTAAAGCTGGGCACGAATTTGCAGGTGATTTATTTTGATCAGTTGCGTTCTCAGCTGGATGAAGATAAAACCGTTATTGATAACCTGGCTGAAGGTCGTGAAAGTGTTGAAATTAACGGTGCTCAAAAACACGTCATCGGTTATTTAGGTGACTTCCTGTTTGCGCCCGATCGCGCACGATCTCCAGTGCGAATGTTATCCGGTGGTGAGAAAAACAGGTTATTACTAGCGAAACTGTTTTTAAAACCATCTAACGTTATGGTGCTTGATGAACCTACCAATGATCTCGACCTAGAAACACTGGATTTACTCGAAGAATTAATCTCCGATTATAAAGGCACATTGATATTGGTCAGCCATGACCGTGACTTTATTGACAAGGTAGTTACCAGTACCATTGTTCTACAGGGCGATGGCAAACTGGATGAGTTTGTTGGTGGTTATGATGATTACCTTCGTCAGAGTGATGTGTCGACGGGCAATAATAATAGTAAACCTGAACCTGCGATTACCAAGGCGGCTGTCTCAGAAACTACTGACGAAAAGAAAAATAAAAAACTCAGCTACAAAGATAAGCTGGCACTCGAAAAACTGCCGCAATTGATCGAACAGCTTGAACAGAATATTGAAACCTTGCAGGCCAAAATGAGTGAGGTCGATTATTACAAATTAGCGGCCGATGAAATGGCTGCCGATAAAGAAAATCTGGCGTCTATGGAGCAGCAACTGGGCGATGCTTATGAACAATGGGAATCTCTTGAATCATGAGTGTTGCGCTGCAAACTGATTACACGGCTTTATCACCGGATTTAATTATTGAAGCGGTTGAAAGTCAGGGGTATGTCAGTGATCTGCGAATACTGGCACTAAACAGCTATGAAAACAGGGTGTATCAAGTAGGGATAGAAGAGCAGCAACCATTAATAGCAAAGTTTTATCGTCCGGGTCGCTGGACGGATCAGCAAATTATTGAAGAGCATCAGTTCAGTCAGCAATTAGCCGACAATGAAATACCTGCAATTCCGGCATTGAAAAATAACAAAGGTGAAACGCTTTTTAAAAGTCATGGCTATCGTTTTGCGTTATACCAGCGTAAAGGTGGGCGGGCGCCGGAATTAAGTGACCTCGATCATCTTTATCAACTGGGACGATATATTGGCCGTATTCATGCGACGGGTGCGAGTAAAAGTTTTCAGCATCGACCTGCAATTAATACCGAAAGTTTTCTGACAGAACCGTACGAATATTTATTAAAAACAAATTTTTTACCAGCGGACTTAATGCCGGCTTATACCTCGTTAATGGATGACCTGATTGAGCTGGTGCTGATTCATTATCAACAAACCGAATTTGATACTTTACGCCTGCATGGTGATTGTCATGTGGGTAATATTTTGTGGACTGATACTGGACCAGAGTTTCTCGATTTTGACGATAGCCGTATGGGGCCAGCGGTGCAGGATATCTGGATGCTGTTATCAGGTAGTGAAGAAGAACAGCGTATTCAGTTGCAGGAAATTATAGAAGGTTATGAAGAATTTTATCCGTTTAATAAAGCAGAAATTGGCCTGATCGAATCTTTGCGCACCATGCGACTGGTTCATTACGCTGCATGGATTGCTCGTCGCTGGCAGGACCCTGCGTTTCCTGCTGCATTCCCCTGGTTTGGTGAACAACGTTACTGGGAACAACATATTCTCGAATTAAGAGAACAATTCGCCAACCTGCATCACAAACCACTGAGTGTAAATTTTAACCAGTAAATGCATCGTATCTTATCGGCATAACCTGACCCTTTATCTTCAATTCATTCATTATGATTTGATGTCTGTTTACGCTATGCTGAGCGACATTGTTTATTGCTCTCGTATAACCTATATAAGATTGAACGATCATGAATAAACAACAATTATAAAATTAGTTATAACTAATATTATTGTCGTGTTCAGTCTCATCGCTCATCAGCGGTGATATCGACATTGAATAATGTGGCTAACCCAGTAATAGAAAAATAATAAAGCAAAATATCATGCAGATGCATGGAGGTAAGAATGACATTTTCAGAAATCATGGCAATCTGGTGGCCTGATCAGGCAGGTGTCTCGGCGGCGATCTGGCTTGTTGTCATCGTCCTGTTTATGTGGCTGGCAAGGTCGCCTGCACATAGAGCTATCAAAAGTTTTAGTCAGATTATTCGCAATGCTATGCGCTTGTCAGCGCATTCAGTAACTTCGCTGGAAAAACATCTGCGTGAACGTAATCGCCAAGTTTTATTAACTAATGGCATGGAAGATACCGAGCGTTATATCGAAAGAGAATTTCAACGGGTTGAAGATGTGGTTTCTCGTGACCTCAGTGGTTACCCATCGCTGCAGCGTGAATTAAAAGATCAAATTACCCAGATAGATGATGATTATCGTAAATCTGCTGAAGTACCGCCAATGCCTCAAAATTATATCGATGCGATTGATGCAGTCAGCAAGATCGAAGGTAATGGCGACCCCATGGTGACAAAAATTCTTGGCGAAATTCAGACCACGATGCGTCACAACAGTGAAAAAGAAATTAGTGAGTATCGTCATTCAAGTAAGGAACGTCATGGTTTACTAAAAACCATGATGCCGTACTGGCGCAACTTAAGTAAAACACTGGAAAGTGTTGAGAAGAAGATTGTCGGCCTAGAAGAACGCTCTAAAGTCATCGATGCACAAATCGAAAAATATGAACAGATCAAAGCAAAGACTGATGTTGCTGAGCGCATCCTGTCATCTTCGTCGATGACACAGTTCTTTACTTCGGGACTGGTGTTGCTTATTGCTTTACTCGGTGCCTATGTTAACTTCCAGCTGATTGCGTTGCCGATGTCTGAAATGGTCGGTGGTGCAGCCAGGTTAGGGCCGATGCGTGCATCTGATGTTGCGGCATTGGTACTGGTGTTTTTTGAAATAGTACTTGGCCTGTTTTTAATGGAAGCCTTTCAGATAACAAGATTGTTTCCAATTATCAGTTCACTGGATGACAAGATAAGAAAGAATATGGCGATTATTGCTTTTGTTCTTCTGTTTATCTTTGCCAGTGTTGAGTCGTCACTGGCCTATATGCGTGATTTGCTAGCTGCAGACAGAGAAGCATTGACACAGTCTTTAGCAGGCATGACAGTCGAGGCGCCAGAGTTTCGCTGGATAACGACGGCGGGACAAATGACCATGGGCTTTATCTTGCCCTTTGCATTAATGTTGGTGGCGATACCATTAGAATCGTTCGTGCATTCAATGCGAACCGTGTTTGGTATGATCGGTGTGTTCATGTTACAGGTGCTGGCATTTGTCATTCGCCAGCTCGGTAGCCTGGCCAGTAATCTTGGACATATATTATTAAATATTTATGACCTGGTTATTTTTATCCCGCTGAAAATAGAGCAGAGCTTTGGCAGTAAAAACAAACCAGATATCGAAAAAGATACTGAAAAAGAAACCAAAACCAAGGCCAAAACCAATACCGAGTTCAAAATTAAAACCGAAACCAAAACCGAATCAGAAAAAGATTCGGTGATTTCGAATTAAAGGATGTCAGGGGGAGACAATGAAAAAGCAATTACAAATTATTTTGATAAGCTGCCTGGTAACAGCGCTTAGCGCCTGTTCAGATCCAAAATCACATGCGACTTCGGTGATGTTATTGCTGGATACTTCGGGTACTTATACCAAGGAACTGAATAAGGCGCAGTCTATCATTAACTATATTCTTGGTACTTTAACCAGTGGTGATTCTTTTGCAGTAGCACGAATCGATAGTGGTAGTTTTAGTGAAAAAGATATTGTTGCAAAAATGACCTTCGATGATCGACCATCAGCGGCTAATTCACAAAAGCGAACTTTCCAGGCCGCGATAAATAAAATGGTTGATGAGGTTAAAAGCAGTACCTACACCGATATTAGCGGCGGTATGCTACAGGCTATTGAATATCTTGAAGAAACAGGTGCTGGTAATCGTCATGTCTTTGTTTTCTCTGATATGAAAGAAGAGATTCCAAAAGGTCATGTGCGTGATTTCCCAATTAACTTTAATGCAGTGACAGTAACAGCGCTTAATGTTACCAAACTGCGCTCGGATAATGTTGATCCCCGTGAATACATGTCGCGGATTGAAGACTGGAGAAACAAGGTTGAGTCTAGTGGCGGTACCTGGCGTGTCATCAATGACCTTGACCGGGTCGAAACGCTGTTACAGAAAGACTAACTCTTTCTGCATTGTTCTTAAAAAACCATACCGGCCGGTATGGTTTTTTTTTCGCGGCAATAAATGTTAGCCTAGTGTGAAATAAACAAGAAAATAATAATGATGATGGAAACACTGCAACAGCTTCTTGTTAATTACCAGATTCAATGGGTTGATGTGCTGGTGCTGTCGATCAACCTGCTACTGATTGTGTTGGCGAAAAAATTCATGGCGCTGATTTATCACGGTTCGACCAGGGACAGTGGTTTTCTTTATAAAGTTCGTATTCTTAGGGCTCTCAATCTTTTTATTCTGATCTTTTACAGTTTTGAGTTATTTTTAGCTGAACAGGCTGAAGGATTAATCGCACGCATTATTTATATTGCCGCGGTCTGTTATCTCGGTTATCTGACGCAATATATCGTGCAGTATTTTGTTCATCGCCGTTATGGTAAGAAACGCGATATTGAAGGCAGTACAATTCATATCGAAACTTATAACACCCGGTTAATGAGTATTTTTTCCGCGGTGTTTATTTTTATCATTGTACTTATCGCATCAATTCATATTCTTCAGCTCGATAGTTTGTTAGAGGCGGGTGGTGTTATTGGTTTTATTGGTGTCTTCCTGGCATTAACACAAAGTGCCTGGGCACCGGATATTTTTAGCGGCTTGATCATTTTAAACAGCAATATGATGGAAGAAGGCGACGTGGTCGAGCTCGATGGCACCATCGCTACCGTTTACAAGACCCGGGTGTTCCATACTGAGCTGTTAAATCTGGTGAACAATCACCGGGTAATGATAAAAAACACGCGGTTACGCGAAGCTACTATTCATAATCTATCCAAGTTTGCTTCGGCCCGGGGACTTAGAGAAAAACTGGTGTTCAAAATTTCTTACCTGGTTGATGAGTCCTTGATTCGTGAAATGTTTGAAAAGGCATTTGCCCGGGCAGCAGAAAGTGGGGAAATAAAAATTGAATTTCAGTACCCACTGGAAATTGGTGTGCAGGAAACTGGCGACTACGCGGTTGAATGGGCAATCTACTATTACATTAAAGAGATTAGAGAGCTGATTAAAACCCGAATGGCCTTCCGAGAGCTTATTCTTAAGCAGTCAAAGCAGGCAGGTGTTTCTCTAGCGACGCCTAGCCTGCATGAACTGGAAAATAAAGTGCATTGATAATAACCCTGCTGCTGGCGGTTTGACATGCAAAAAAGAGCGTGTAGACTGCCTGCCCACGCACGTAGTTAGTTAAGGTAAAAGTTATGACTCCCGAAGAAGTAAAATCACTGATCGAAGCTGGCATGCCAGGTAGTACTGTAACGGTCACCGGCGATGGTAGTAAATTCGAAGCCACAGTCGTAAGTGCCGAGTTTGAAGGTAAGACAATGGTGCAGGAACAGAAAATGGTTTACGCCACCGTGAACCAGGAAATCACCAGTGGCGCATTACATGCGTTAACGATTAAAGCTTATACCCCGGATGAATGGGCAGAGCAGAACGCTTAAGCTTACATGTCTATTTTAAATTGCTGAGCTTATTATTTAAGCTCTTCAGGAATTAATGGCTCCAGTGTCTTTAACATCTGGTTAAAGACCTTGGGGTTGCCGGCAATCACATTGCCGCTTTCGAGATAATTCTCTCCTGCCGAGAAATCAGTGATGATGCCACCGGCTTCACGTACCATCAGCGCACCCGCGGCAATATCCCAGCTGTTTAAACCAATTTCCCAGAAGCCATCAATACGACCACAGGCGAGATAAGCCAGATCCAGTGCGGCTGAACCTGGACGTCTAACGCCCGCGGTTTTGGTGACCATTTCTTTAAACATGTCCATGTAGGCATCAAGATAACGAAAATCTTTATACGGGAAACCGGTACCAATCAGTGCACCATTTAATCCCATCTGCTTACTGACACGAATACGACGGTTATTGAGATAGGCGCCATCACCCTGGCTGGTGGTGAACAGTTCCTGGCGCAGGGGATCATAAATAACCCCGAGGATCAGTTTATTGTGATGTTTGAGCGCAATTGAAACAGCAAATTGCGGCATACCGTGTAAAAAGTTGGTGGTGCCATCGAGGGGATCGATGATCCACTGGTAATCACTATTACCCGATGCCCCACTTTCTTCGGCAAGGATTGAATGGTCAGGAAAGGCCTGTTTTAAGGTATCGACGATCAGCTTTTCAGCATTCTGATCCACTTCGGTAACAAAGTCGTTTTTCTCCTTGGTGACAACAGGCAGGCGCTCAACGCGATCTATGTAGCGAACGATTAGTTTTCCAGCGTCGCGTGCAGCACGGACGGCAATATTCAGCATCGGGTTCATTGTAAAAAGAGCTCTTGAATTCAATCGGCGCGTAGCATAGCAGAAACGCGTAAATTTGTATCGTCAATGACCTATTTAAGGCAGAATGTGCGCCAATCATTTAGATCACATTTGAAGCAATTATAGAACATGTTAGAAAATATACGCATTGTCATGGTCCACACGTCACATTCAGGTAATATTGGTGCGGCTGCGAGAGCCATGAAAAATATGTCAGTCAGTCAGCTGTACCTGGTGTCACCCAATGATTTCCCTTCGGTTGAGTCTAGTGTGCGGGCATCGCATGCCGTTGATATTGTCAACGAGGCGGTTGTTACCGAGACGCTAGAGGAAGCAATAGCAGATTGTGAGCTGGTTATTGGTACCAGTGCCCGTGAAAGAACCCTGAGCTGGGAAGTTGATTTGCCGGATTCGATGGCAATCAATGCGCTGGATGTGGCTGCCGATGCCCCGGTAGCCATTGTTTTTGGGCGCGAACGCACCGGTCTGACCAATGAAGAGCTGGCACTGTGCCACCGCCTTGTACATATCCCGACAAATCCGGACTATAGCTCATTGAATGTGGCCGCTGCTATTCAGGTGATCTGTTACGAATTATATCGGCATACGCTTACAGGCCAGTCGAATAAAAATAAAAAGATACTTGCCGAAGATAGACCTGCTACAGCTGGCCAGATTAATGCCTATCACCAGCATTTATGTGAGTACATGGATGAGCTGGATTTTTTACGTGCTCCCAATTCGGATATGGTCAGACAACGACTGATGATGTTCTTCAATCGTGCTAAACCTACGCGAAGAGAGCTAAATATATTGCATGGGCTGCTGACAGCGACGAGGAAAAAGATCACTTAACTGGCCTGATTAAGGCATAGACCAGGATCAGCCAGGCTAGAAGAAACGCGGTGCCACCCAGTGGCGTGATGGCTCCCAGCCAGCGTATACCTGACAGGCTTAATATGTACAGACTGCCAGAAAATATGATAATGCCGGCAAACATCAGCCAGCCAGCGCTTTTAATCAGGCGGTTTGGCTGAAACTGGTAAATCAGTCCGGTTAAAATTATTCCCAACGCGTGAAAAAACTGGTACTCAACCGCGGTCTGGTAAATTTTTAGCATATCGGTTGGGATGCTTTGTTTTACAGCGTGAGCACCGAAGGCACCAAGCCCGACACTTAAAAAAGCCAGCAAAGCGCCCAGTGCGATAAAGGTGCGTGAAGTTAAAGAAAAATTCATGTATGTTGTCCGCAGATTATTTAGTTAATTTTTATTAGAAGGAAAGCAAGATGCCATCATTTGATATTGTATCTGATGTCGATGAACATGAACTAAAAAATGCTATCGATCAGGCTAACCGTGAAATTTCTGGTCGCTTTGATTTTAAAGGTACCGATGCATGCGTGAAACAGGCCGATAAAGTATTGACGCTTGAAGCCGAGTCAAAATTCCAGGTTCGGCAAATGCATGAAATTTTGTTTAGCAAATTGTCAAAACGAGGATTAGATCTACGTTGCCTAGATTTAGGTGATATCGAGGAGCGGGGTAAAAGGGCGTATCAAACGGCCAATGTACAGGCCGGTATTGATACCGATAATGCACGTAAGATTGTAAAAACCATTAAGCAGTCAAAAATGAAAGTGCAGGCGGCGATTCAGGGCGAACAAGTGCGTGTCACCGGCAAAAAACGTGATGATTTGCAGTCGGTGATGGCGCTGTTAAAGAAATCTGAAATCGAGTTACCACTGCAATTTAAAAATTTCCGTGATTGATAGCATGATTCTATAAGTAATAACCCCTAAGCGTGATAGAAGGACTACTAGTTAATAATTACGTTTATCTGAAATCAATTTTACAAATTTGAAACATTCCCATATACCTACTATGATCCTTTAAAGGTGCAAAATAAAAGTAGGGATAAATATAAAAGCATCGTTCATTTTTACTTGGCTAAATGAAGAACAGGGGAATGTCCATGAAACAGAAAATAACATTATTATTAGGGCTATTATTTTTTCTCCAGCCCATCGTATTAAAAGCAGAATTAATCTTTTCAGCCCCCCCCAGGGAAAAACCTGCTGCAGGTGAACAAGTTTATGGACCGATTGCTGAATCGTTGAGTGTCATGCTCGGTGAGAAAGTCACTTACCAACATCCACGAGACTGGCTGTCATATTCAATGAAAATGCGTCGTGGAGATTATGATCTGATCTTTGATGGTCCACAGTTTGCCTCATGGCGTATGACACATATTCAACATGTACCTTTAGTTCGGCTGAAAGGCCATCTCGGATTTTTTATCATTACCAAAAAAGACGCCGGTCTAAATGGTATAGATGACCTGGTAGCGAAAAAAATCTGTGGCCTGGCATCACCGAATCTGGCGACGATTTCTATGTTACGTGAGTTTAAGAATCCTGTCAGGCAGCCTCTGTTTGTTGAAACCAAAGGTGGTATGAAAGGTGTGTTTAACAAACTTAAGTCAGGTAAGTGTATTGCTGCGGTGATGCGTGATGGTTTCTATAAAAATAAGATTCCTGATGATGTTCGTTCGCAGTATAAAGTTATCTGGAAAAGTAAACGCATGCCGAACCAGACGATTACCGCGAGCAAGCGTATTCCGGTACAGTTAAGAGAACAAATTGTGGCGTCACTGACAACCGCTAAAGGTGCTAGTGGTGCACAATCGTTATTTAAGCGCTTTAGTAAAAAATCAAAGCAATTTATCTCCACGAATGAAAAAGAATACGATGAGCTAAATATGCTGTTAGAAGGTGTGGTCTGGGGCTGGTAAGCCCCGGCTGATATTAGGTGGTATGCAGGGTATATTTTTTTCGATCAGTCTGAGTCCGGAGAAGTACCTGCAGTACTACCGCGGCAGCGCTAAAAATATCATTGTTAGAGCAGAGGATGGCCGGCGTATTCAGTTTCCGGCTAGCGCCTTGCAGCCATTCATAAAAAAAGATGGTGTCCATGGGCGATTCCGCCTGATCTTCGATCATCAAAACAAACTTCAAAAAATAGAACAAGTCTAATCATTCTTCGTATTCAGTGCCTTGATGACATAGATATCATAACGTGTTTTTTTTGAACTAAGTGAGAGGGTGGGTGCAGGACCATCAATTGGGCTGGCAGATTTTGGTCGTTTAACCACAACCCGTTGCTGAGCAAAACCCAGCGCTGCTTGTAATAATTCTGCAATATCTTCTTCGCTAGAATGCCCGAGCATTTTCTGTAGAAGCTGCATGTCTTTTTTTACCAGTGCTGATTTTTTATTTTCAGGATACATTGGGTCAAGATAGACAACATCAGCTGTTGCTATTTTTCTTTGTTGTATAAAACTCAACGTATTATCATTGAAAATCTCTAAGCCTGCTACCGTTGCCTGCTTAAACATGTCATTATCACTGGCTTGCTGACAAGCTGTATTTAGCATGAATGCCAATACCGGGGATTGTTCAACTAATGTCAGTTTGCAGCCAAGATTAGCCAGTACCAGAGCATCGCGTCCAAGACCGGCTGTTGCATCAAGCACATGGGGTTTTTTTTTCGAAGTGATACCTATGGCTTTTGCGATGGTCTGTCCTTTACCGCCACCAAACTTTAATCGGTGTGCAAGTCCGCCTGCGGTAAAATCGATGTGGATACAATCTTTTAATCGCTTATCACAGAGTCTGGGCGTTACTTCGCTGAGATCAAAACAAACGGCTGTTTCAATGGGAAGTTGAGTAGAAAAATCAAATTCATGTTGTTGGGCGAATGATTTTGCCTCTAAGACATGGGATTCTTTATTGCAGAATACGGTAACGGTTGAAGGCATAAATCAGTGTCTTTAATAGTTTTATTAAATGGGCTGTGCTGGCATTATAACCGCAAAATAATATTCGAAGTGATGTGAATCCTTCATCTTATTAACTCAGGATTAAAACATGTTGATTGATATTGGTGTCAACCTGACATCCGGGCAGTTCGCCAGTGATGTCGTTGAAGTTGTAGCAAGAGCTAATAAGGCTGGCGTCGAGAAACTGATTATTACTGGCACCAATATTCCAGAATCAATCCTGGCTGAACAGATGGCGAGTCTGCATCCGGGCAGACTGTATGCTACGGCAGGTATTCACCCGCACCATGCTAAAGAGTTTAATCAAGATTCAATGCCTGCTTTATCTGATTTATTAGAGAAAGCGTCAGTTGTGGCTGTGGGTGAGTGTGGACTGGATTATAACCGAAACTTTTCAGAGCCAGCTGACCAGCGTCGTTGTTTCTCAGCGCAGTTACAACTGGCAGCAGAAAAAAACCAGCCTGTTTTTTTGCATCAGCGAGATGCGCATGAAGATTTTGTCAGTATCTTGTCTGAATATCTGCCGCAGATTCCGGCTGCTGTCGCGCATTGTTTTACCGGTCGTGCAGATGAGATGCAACAGTATATTGAGATGGGATTATATATTGGAATAACTGGCTGGATTTGCGATGAACGCCGAGGCCAGGAGTTAAAGTCTATCGTTAATAAAATACCGTTTGATCGACTAATGATTGAAACCGATGCGCCGTATTTACTGCCCAGGGATTTACAGCCAAAGCCAAAATCAAGGCGTAATGAACCGATGTATCTGCCACATATTGCCAATGTTGTAGCCGAATGTTACGACCTTAGTGTAAATGAAATAACTGAACACACGGCAAAAAATAGTCAACGATTCTTTCGGCTTTAATTCATCTAAGTCTTAAACATGTTTGTGTTTGTGATAAATTTCCATTATTTCATCGAGTGCTGCATTGAAGGCATCAACCACAACCGGGTCAAAATGTTTGCCGGATTCTTCTGCAAGAAGTTGCAGTGCTTTTTCAACCGGCCAAGCTTCCTTGTATGGGCGTCTTGATGTCAGGGCGTCAAATACGTCGGCAACAGCGACGATACGTGCTGCCAGTGGTATGTCTGTAGCCTTGAGTCGGTTTGGGTATCCACTGCCATCAAATTTTTCGTGATGTGCGTCGGCAATCTCGATACCGATTTTAAAAATACTTAGTCCCACCTGGTTCATCTGGGCTTCGCATCGACGAAGCACATCTCCACCTATGATGGGGTGTTTTTGCATGATGTTTCTTTCTTCATCGGTTAATCGACCAGGCTTCAGTAAAATATTATCTTCTATGCCGACTTT
>Ga0316207_10004657_pt1 | contig 11782 bp, 8 predicted proteins | sample 6weekpyrite_MG_FD_204943 | JGI IMG/M metagenome (GOLD analysis project Ga0316207, IMG submission 204943) | Microbial mat bacterial communities from mineral coupon in-situ incubated in ocean water Damariscotta River, Maine, United States -... | ecosystem: Environmental > Aquatic > Marine >...
ATTGTTTTCACTTAAACCAACATGATCTCTGCTCAATACAAGACCAGTTCGGCGAGAACATGATGCCATCAACATGTCGCGAATATCCTCGCATTCAACATAGTGTTAAAAATGTAAATATACAAAGCGCGGTTTTATCCTGCCCCGAAATAGTTCGACTCGTTTTATTTTCCGATAATGAACCCGTTTATAAATCTGATGGGAGCTACCCATCTCCTCAAAAGAAAAACATAACAACTGAAAAAATTCATTGGTTCTTAGACAAAATCTCACAAAATGTATTTTCAGAGGAAAATTTTTCACTCAATATAAAACTGACTTATCTCGCTCGTGTACTTGCTGAAATGGCAATCTCCGGTAAGAATGGGACATTGAATGATGATATGCTCAAATCGTTTTCACATGACCACGCTCTCCATATGACCGGTTTAAGAGACGCTGTACAAAGCAATGAATTTGGGCCGCAACCAGCAAACTCACGATACATGTGGCATGTCATAATAAATGAATTGACAAAAAACTCTGATTTCAATAAGAAATTAGGCATACATGAGTCCATTGAAGAGCTTTTAGCGCTACACAGGAGTTCTGAAGGGACCTCCGGCGAAGAAGACCCCTTTAATAAAAAGATACAAGAGTATAAGCAACTATCAAAGGAAAAACTGCATCCTTATAAAGATGCCTTTACCCGATATATGCAAGCTGTTCTTATATCAAAATGTTTCCCATGGAAAAGTGGTGGGCATGGTTACCTGGATGCATTTCTACTCTGCACACTTCCCTTCGCAACAGTACAAATACTAAGCTGGTTATTAATAAATAAGAACAAAGAAATATCACAAGAAGAACTTATTTCAATCATTAATGGGGTAGAAAGCAGATTAAGTCACAATTCTCAAATCATGAAATATGTTAGTAAGAATAAAAGTTTTTATCAATTAGAACGTTATTTCGACTGGTTCCTAGACATCGCATAAAATATTCAATACTGTTCCATCAGTGAGCTATTTAATGACGAGTTATCTTAAAATATCGAAGGCGATTTGCGTTCGTCACCACCGTCACTGACGACATGGCCATTGCAGCCCCTGCTATCACTGGATTGAGTAATAAGCCCGTCGCGGGATATAAGATCCCCGCTGCAAGCGGAATACCTAAACTATTATAAATAAAGGCACCAAATAGGTTCTGCCATATATTTTTTACAGCTGCACGTGAAATAGCAATACTGTCACTTACGCTGTATAACGAACCCCGAATCAAGGTGACATCTGCACTTTCAATTGCAACATCAGTACCGCCGCCCATGGCAAATCCGACATCCGCTTGAGCTAAGGCTGGCGCATCATTTATGCCGTCGCCTACCATCGCAACCACTTCACCTGATTCCTGTAATAACCTGACCTGAGCTGCTTTGTCCTGAGGTAAAACCTCAGCAACAACACTATCAATACCGACTTGTCTGGCAACTGCATTAGCGGTGGCAATATTATCACCCGTCAACATGACTGCCTTTAAACCAAGTCGATGTAATTCTGTTATAGCGGCTGCCGAGTCCGGCTTAACTGGATCGCTGACAGCAACCACCCCAGCTAATTTTCCATCTACAGCAACAAACATCGGCGTGCGTGCCTGTGTCGCTAAATTATTTGCAGGCTCGATTAATTGCTGTAGATCAACACCATCAGCATCCATAAGTCGTTGGTTGCCAAACAATACCGCTTTACCCTCAACTGAGGCCTTAACACCGAATCCGGCAACAGCCTGAAAATCATTCACTGCAGAAACTTCCAGGTTTCTTGATTTAGCCGAACCAATAATAGCTTCAGCAAGGGGATGCTCGGAACCTTGTTCAACGCTAGCGACTAACGCTAATAATTCATCATCTTGCCAACCTGACGTTGTTAATATGTCAGTGACCTCAGGACTACCGTTTGTTACCGTTCCCGTTTTATCTAGCACAATGGTCGTCAACTTACCGGCTTGTTGTAGCGCATCACCATTTCGGATCAAAATGCCATACTCCGCCGCTTTACCAACCCCAACCATGATCGAAATCGGTGTTGCCAATCCCAACGCGCAAGGACAAGCAATAATCAGCACTGTCATAGTAGTGAGTAACATATAACTCACCTTGGGTTCTGGCCCATACAAATACCAGACAACACACGTTATCACTGCAATCACTAATACAACGGGTACAAATACCGCAGCGATCTTATCGACCAATTTGCCAATTGCTGGCTTGGTGTTTTGTGCTGATCTCACCATGTCGATAATTTTTGCCAACATCGTATTGCTACCGATATTGCTCGCTTGCATGAGAAAACTGCCGGTTTTATTCAGCGTGCTACCAACGACCTGATCACCAATATTTTTTTGTACCGGTAAGGGTTCCCCTGTGAGCATTGATTCATCAATACTCGAATGACCTTCTATGATAGTGCCATCAACAGGCAATTTTTCACCTGGGCGAACACGTAAGGTTTCCCCAATTCCCACTTCTTCTATTAGAACATCAACCTCCACGCCATCACGAATAACGCGTGCGGTCTTTGCCTGCAATCCAATCAGGCGTTGAATGGCTTGAGATGTCTTGCCACGTGCGCGCATCTCGAGTGCCGAGCCAAAATTAATCAATGAAATGATAATAACGGCTGCTTCAAAATAAACATGTTGTGCAGAAACTGGTACGAGGGAAGGTTTAATCGTAATAATGATAGAAAACAACCATGCACTGCCTGTACCCAGGGCGACCAAGGTGTCCATGTTGGCACTGCGAGCTCGCATCGACTTCCATGCGCCGGCAAAGAAACTGCCACCCGAATAAACCAGAACAAACAAGCTCAATATACCGATCACAAACCAGAATAATCGCTGCTCGACTAAGCCAGGCATTTTGCCAACAAGCCCTGATATAAAAAGAGGCAGGCCAATTAAGGCGGCAACAAAGCTCTTGAGCAGTAACTTTCGATATTGTTGTAACTCTGCAGCCTGTTTCTCCTCGACGTTTTCAAGACCTCGCAATTCAACAGCCTCATAACCTGCATCAACAACCGCTTTACAAAGCACGGCCACATCGGCATCACCGTGTACTTCCGCGGTATGTTCTGCAAAGTTGACGCTGGCTGATTCAACATTAGGAACTGATTGCAGTGCCTTCTCAACCGACGCGACACAGCCCGCACAACTCATCGAACCTATCGATAAGCGTATGGGCTGTGAGGTAGTCATTAGATTAAGCTGGCGTTGCTGGGAACCCAGCATCTGTTGATGCCTTGACCAAGGCATCAGATGTTACGCTACCTGTCACGATAGCAGTGTTATCGTCAAGGCTAACATTTGCTGATTCAACACCCTCAACCGCTAACAACGCTTGTTCAACTGATGAAGTACAACCGCTGCATTTCATATTCGATACATTAAGGGTTATGGAATCTGCCATCATGAGTTCCCTTATTTTAACGCATCTCGCACACGTTCAAGTTTTTCTTTCACCTGACCTGCCAATTCAGCAATGCCATCTTGCTCAACCAGTGTCAGCACCGCTGCTGGGTCCATAAAAGAGACTGTAATCGAATTATCGTCCTCTTCGCGAACCAATACGTTACATGGCAATAACAGGCCAATATCAGGTTCAGCACTAATCGCTTGGTTTGCCAATACTGGATTACAGGCACCAAGGATTGTGTATGGGCGTTTCTCAACATCAATCTTCTTTTTTAAAACAGCCTTAACATTAATCTCTGTCAAAACGCCAAAGCCTTCTTTTGATAACTCTTCGGTAACACGTGAAATGGCATCATCAAAGCTACCTGATACTGAAACTGAAAAACCGTACATAATTCTCTCCTGAAACCACGCCACTAATATAGCCATGATTTACATAAATAAAATATAAAATGCAGTGTAGCTTCCTTATATGGGGGCGTGGCTCATTTTTTCAATCGTCATTAGAACCACTGACTGACTTTATTGCCCAGATAACCCCAATAATAACCGCAACCCAAATCACCAGTGTCCAAGCCCTAGTCCAAATGTCATCCATCCGCCATCATGCATGCTAAACCTCATTATTTAGTTGTTTTTCTCGCCCTTTCATCTGTTCGATGCCAGGCCTCATAAATCGGATCTGGCCATTTTGCTTGTACAAACATCAACATATCTTCAATCTGTGCATCCGTCAGTCTGCCGGCGAAAGCGGGCATATTCCCGCCAATCTTCCCCGTGCCATTTTTTATGGTGTATTTCAGTGCTGCCATTGGGTGGTGCCAGGTATGCCCTGTGCCATTCAGTGGTGGCGCTGGTAACTTGCCATCCTTGTCACGTTTTTGCCAATTTACCGCCCCCTGTGCTTGGTCTCCATGACACACCGCACAATTTTTTTTAAATAAAACCGCACCTCGTGACAATTGTTCTGAATCAACATTCCGCTTAATCTCTGCTGCCTCCTTCGCTGGAGGTGTTAGCAACTTGGCAACGTCGGGTGGATCACACGCCACCAGCATAAGACTGACTGAGATAAGCACCATCATCTTTTTCATACGATCGCCTCATCTAAACTGCGACTCTTCCAGACAATAAATACGGCTGGAATTACCACCAGCGTCAACAGCGTAGCCGTGACCATGCCGCCAACCATCGGTGCGGCGATACGACTCATTACCTCTGAGCCTGTGCCACCACCAAGCATAATGGGCAATAGGCCAACAATAATGGCTGACACAGTCATCATAATAGGACGTACTCGTAACAAGGCTCCCTCAACAACGGATTCGTGTAACTCGGCTATTGTCATAGTACGACCTTCTTTCGCAGCATGCTCATAACGCGCTTTATAAGCAATATTGAGATAGACCAACATCAACACACCAATTTCAACTGCCACACCAGACAAGGCAATAAAGCCAACGCCCACCGCTACTGACAAGTTATAACCAAGTATGTAAAGCAACCATGCACCACCGGCTAAAGCAACGGGCAAAGTACCCATGATAATGAAAACTTCAATAAAATTACGGAAGTTGAGATACAACAACAACATAATGATCGCGAGTGTTAACGGACCAACAATCGATAATTTCTTTAGGGCTCGTTCAAAGTATTCATATTGCCCGGACCAACTGATTGAATAACCTGCGGGCAATTTCACTTGCTGGGCAACAACATCTCGAGCTTCATCAACATATGAGGCTATGTCACGATCTTGAATTGAAACGTATATCCAGCCATTAAGCCGCGCGTTTTCGCTTTTGATCATCGCCGGACCATTCTCAATATTGATACTGGCCACTTGTGATAACGGAATATGCGCACCCATTGGCGTCACTAATGGTAGGTTACGGATCTTCTCTAATGAATTACGTGTGCCTTGTGGGTAACGCATATTTACCGGGTAACGCTCCAACCCTTCAACTGATTGCGTGACATTCAGGCCACCAACAGCAGTACTGATGACGTCTTGAATATCCATCACATTTAGGCCCAGACGAGCACTAGCAACACGGTCAATATCAACTGCCACATAGCGACCACCGGCAACACGCTCTGCATAGACCGATGAGGTGCCCTCAATGGGGTTCAGCACCTGTTCAATTTGTTTACCAATGTCCTGAATGACATTGAGATCAGGGCCCGCCACTTTAATACCAATTGGTGTTTTAATACCCGTTGATAACATATCAATACGAATTTTTATTGGCGGATCCCAGGTGTTCGCCATACTTGGCACTTTAACCACACTATTAAGTTCACGTTTAAGATCATCCAAAGTCATGCCTTCACGCCACTGCTCGCGTGGCTTCAGACGGATTGTGGTTTCTATCATAGTCAGTGGTGCAGGATCGGTTGCCGTGTCTGCACGACCCACTTTACCAAACACGGATTCAACTTCTGGAACAGTACGAATTAACTTATCAGTTTGTTGCAGAATCTCTCCTGCCTTACCGATAGAAATAGCCGGGAAAGAAGATGGCATATAGAGCAGGTCGCCTTCATCCAGTGTAGGCATAAATTCACCGCCTAACTGCGTCACTGGCCAAACGCCCACAATAGTAACAACAATGCCTGCTATCAGTACCTTCATCGGCTGGCGTAGCACCAGATTGATAACTGGTCTATAGACAGTAATCAATGCCCGGTTAACCGGATTCTTGTGCTCGGGGGTGATGTGCCCACGAATCAACAAACCCATTAACACCGGCACTAATGTTATCGACAAAGCCGCGGCCGCCGCCATTGCATACGTCTTGGTATAGGCAAGAGGTGCAAACATACGTCCTTCTTGCGCTTCTAATGTAAACACCGGTAAAAAACTCAACGTAATAATCAGCAATGAGAAGAATAATGGTGGCCCCACCTCTGCTGAGGCCTGCATCATGATTTGCCATCGATTCTTGTCGGTGAGTTCTTCTTTCTCAAGATGTTTATGTACATTCTCGATCATGACTATCGCGGCATCGACCATTGCCCCAATCGCAATCGCAATTCCCCCTAGTGACATAATGTTGGCGTTAATACCCTGCGATTCCATAATAATAAATGCCGCAAGAATACCAATCGGCAAACTGATGATAACTACCAATGCCGAACGAAAATGGAATAAGAATAATGCGCAGACCAAGGCCACCACAATAAATTCTTCAAGCAATTTATAACTTAAATTATCAACAGCTCGGTTAATCAACGTAGAGCGGTCATAGGTCTCGACTATTTCAACACCTTTGGGCAACCCGCTCTTAAGTTGTTCTAGTTTATCCTTCACCCCTTGAATCGTTGTTAAGGCATTTTCACCAAATCGCATGATGATCACACCACCAACCACTTCGCCTTCACCATTAAGCTCTGCGATACCCCGACGCATTTGTGGCCCAACACGAATATCAGCCACATCTTTAAGCAAAATCGGTGTGCCTTGTTCGTTCATGCCTAGGGGCACACCTTCAAGATCCTCAATACCGGAAATATAACCTGTCGCGCGAACCATGTATTCTGCTTCTGCCATTTCAATGACCGAGCCACCGACTTCTTGATTGGCACGTTTAATCGCTTGTTTCACTTTCGCCAAAGGAATGTGATAAGCACGAAGACGATTCGGATTTAAAATAATCTGGTACTGACGCACCATTCCGCCAATCGTTGCGACTTCTGACACTCCTGGTACTGTCTGCAATTCATACTTCAAAAACCAGTCTTGAATACTGCGTAACTGTGCAAGATCATTGCCACCCGTTCGATCCACCAAGGCATATTCATAAATCCAACCTACCCCCGTTGCATCTGGGCCTAATGCCGGGCGTGCTTGTCGGGGTAGCCGTGCCTCAACCTGACTCAGATATTCCAAAACACGTGAACGTGCCCAATATGGATCGGTACCATCTTCAAAAATAATATACACATAGGAATCACCGAAGAAGGAATAACCGCGTACGGTTACCGCACCGGGTACAGATAACATGGCCGTTGTTAACGGATAGGTTACTTGATCTTCAACCACTTGTGGCGCTTGACCGGGGAAGCTTGTTTTTATAATCACCTGCACATCAGATAGATCGGGGATCGCATCTAACGGCGTTTGCTTAACCGCATAAACACCCCAACCAATCATCATCGCCGTTAATAACAAAATCAGAAAACGGTTCATGATTGACCAATTTATTATTTTTTCAATCATTGGGCTGACTCCCCTGACACGGCGGGACGAATCGCATCAATCATATAGACATCGTTTTCTTCCATAAGGTCAAACTCAACGGCCATACCTGGTTTTAGATCTTTTGTTGACACACCTTCAGCCAACTTAAAATCCATCGTCATACTTGGCCAGCCTAATGCCTGAATCGGATCATGTGACAAGTTAATCTTTCCCTCACCCATCAGGTCTCGTACCACACCCTTGCCAGTGACCATTTTTGAACCGGCTTGCGTATCATCCATTGCCATTTCTTCATCCTTCTTAGATTCTGGCGCGGGATCACTCATACGATTTAGACTCGCCTTAATGCTCGCTTCAGAATCCAACAAGAACTGCGATGAAGTCACAATATATTCATCACCTTTCAGTCCTTCAACAATCTGAATGCGATCGCCCGATTCAATTCCGCTTACCACGTTACGTGGTGCAAATTTCCCTTCCCCCAAACTCACAATAACGCGTTCGCTATCGCCTGTACGTATTAGTGCCTCGGTTGGAATACTCACCATGTCTTGCGTTGCACCACCAAAGATAACGACATTGGCAAACATATTTGGCTTTAAAGATTCATCAGGGTTGCTAAATTTCAATCGTGCACGGAGTGTCCTTGTGCGTGGATCAAGACTTGGGTAAACATACTCAACTGTGCCTTCCCATTTTCTTCCAGGAAGATATGACAAGGTGATTTCGGCAGGTTTACCCACTTTTACCCAATCCGCCTCACGTTCAAACACTTCGACCTGTATCCAGATACTCGATAAGTCAGCTAATGTCATCACTTCCATACGCGGTTTAACAAACATACCTTCCCGGGCATTTAGTTTAGATACAATGCCATCCTGAGAAGCGCGTACCTTGATAAGTTGTTCAGACTTACCTTTCTTTTTAATCCGACTAATCTGGGTTTTTTCAATGCCGAGCGCACGCAAACGTTCATAAGAGGCATTGATAAGTCTGCGATTCTTACTGCGTAAAGCTTGCAGATATTCGTCTTGAGCATTTACCAGCGTGGGTGAATACAATTCAAATAACAGTTCGCCTTTTTTAACTCGCTCTCCCTCTGATTTGACAACCAGTTTTTCAATCCAACCTTCGGTGCGTAGATGTACATGGCTAATCATGTTTTCATCAAAATCAACATAACCCACTGAATCAACTCGCTTCCAAAGTTTTCCTACCTCTGCTTGTTTTGTTCTAACACCCAGGTTTTGCACTATTGCAGGAGAAATGGTGACCGCATTATCATCACCCCCTTCCTCATAAAATGGCACAAGATCCATACCCATTGGTGATTTGCCTGGACCTTCCTGTCTGAAATTAGGATCCATTGGTGCAACCCAATAAAGAATCTTTTTCTCTTTAGGTTGTTCCTGTTCCAGCTCGACCAAATTCATCCCACACAAAGGACAATTGCCTGGCTCGTCCTGAACAATGGTCGGGTGCATTGGGCAAACATATTTAGGGTCAAGATGCTTCCCCGCATGCTCGAGAGCGGTTTCTTTTTTCTGGCTGCTCTTTTCCATATCCATACTTTCTTTTGGCATATCACTACTATCACAAGCAGTTAAACCAATAAGCACAACGGCGCTAACGATACCCGATAAAATTTTCTTCACCGTACTCATGATTGTTCTCCAACAAGATATAACAGACGCGCATGCGCCTTAGCGTAATCGGTGTGAATTCGTAACGCTTTTAAGTGTGTATTTAATTCAGTTATTTTTGCACGCATTAACGTGGTGAAGTCTGTTGCATCATTTTGATACGCAAGCAATGAAGCCTCACTGTTTGCTTCCGCCTGCCTCACCAATGTATTTTGATAACGGTCGAGGCGTTGCGATAACCTTGACCACGTAACATGGTCACGAGCCAACATGCTTTGCATGACACGATACCGATCATCTAACTCAAGTTGAGCTGCGCTTGCACGGCGCTGCGCTGAAGCAAGACGACGATCTTGACGCTTATCTGTAAAGATAGGTAAATCCAGCACCACAGTAGCCGCCAGGAAATCTGAACGTTCACTGCCATCTGGATTATTACCACCACGTACACCGTAATCGACTCCTAGTGTCCAAGAAGGCTTATAGGCTTCGCGCGCAATCGCAACACTATGACGACTCATATCTATTTTTGAACTGAAAGTTCGCAATGCCGGGTGTCTAGATAAAGCCGTCTCAATATCTGCACGAGTTGGTAACACAGGCAAAACAGGAAGCTCCATAGACAACTGACGCCGAGACTCATCACCTATCCATTTAGATAATTCTGCGCGCGCAGCTTCTTGTTGTTGTTGGATATGGGTTAGACGATCATCAAGTAAGCCCATTTCCAATTCAGCGCGAATCACATCCTGTTGATTTTGTTTACCCGCTGCATATTGCGATTCAGTGATATCAACCAACTGCTTAAAAAGTTCTATATCCTTTTTAACAATCTGCTCAGCTTTAGACCAGTACCATGTTTCAAACCAATATTTACGTACGTTGCGTCGCAATTTTAATGCTTCATCATTATTTTTTGCTCTTACTGAGCTTGCTTGCGATGTGGTGCGCTTTGATTTCAGAGCAAGCGTGTCACCTCGTGGAATGGTTTGCTGTAAGCCGAAACGCAATTGCGTAATTGGCTCCTGCGTTCGACTAAAGGTATCTGTTGGGAAATTAAACAAGCTAAATTTCAATTTAGGATCAGGCAATTGACCGTCGGCTATTGCTGCTTCATCTAACGCCTGTGCGTTGGCATCGATCAGATTTAGCATTGGATCTGCTTGTAAAGCAATCCCTTCTGCCTCGAGCAATGATAATTCGGCTCCAGATGGCTCGGCCATTGCCGATGTTGCAAAAAAGCTTGAGATAATTAACAAGCTAACGTTAATTTTTGGTATTTGTAGCCGCTGCCACAACACAGTAAATATCTTCATGGTAAAACTCCATCGTACAAAACTTACCGCACATCGAATGTGCAGATATCTGCAACGGGTCCCTATTAACTAGGGCGCACGCGCAACTTAAGCGTGGAGTTTTATAGGAGGGCGTAACTCGGTGAGTTGATCAATACCGGTAATTGACTGTGTCCGATTAACCAGTTTAATTGAAGAATTGAGGTGGACCATTTGTAACGCGGTAGTAATCGCAAGACTGACATGGGCTCCAGCACAATTGGTCTGACACTGCTCCGAGCACTCACAACTACCATCAGCTGACATGTCGTGATTCATTGAACCATCCATATCCATCATTTCACACTTCATCTGACCGTTATCTTGCATGGCCATATCAGCGCCTGCGAATTGCACAGGGGCAATTAACAGGGACAGAATTAACCAGAAATGTGATAAAAACTTCAACATAGGTTCAAATATAGCACTTGTGCAGCCTATTAGTAATGATTCTGACCAATAATGATGAATCTAGTTCCAATCTATCGGCTAAATATATATAAGGTAAAATCTAGAATATTGGAGCAGTATCAGACTTTCGGCGCTTTATGGCACTATTCTCAAGCCCATTTCTCCAGTAATATGCGAAAATACTACCTGTAAGTTTTATATCACAAAGAGAACACTATGAACGACAACACACGCAACCCTTCAATGGCTGTTATGGCAAACATGATTTTCTGGAGTCGTTGGTTACAAGCCCCCTTATACCTTGGCTTAATTGTTGCTCAAGGTGTCTACGTATTCTTATTTTTGAAGGAACTTACTCATCTCGTTGGTGATGCAAATAGTTTCAGCGAAACTGAAATTATGCTCATTGTTCTCGGTCTCATTGATGTCGTTATGATCGCGAATTTATTAATTATGGTCATCATTGGTGGTTATGAAACCTTCGTTTCCCGTTTACAACTGAAGGAACACCCTGATCAACCACAGTGGCTTGCGCATGTGAATGCAACAACGATGAAAATTAAGCTCGCAATGGCACTAATTGGTATCTCTTCAATTCACCTATTGAAAACATTCATCAATGCTGACCAAATGACCGAGGCAACAATTAAATGGCAGGTGATTATCCACATCACCTTTATCCTTTCCGCAATTGCAATGGCAGTAACCGATTATATTATGAATAAGAGTATTGCTGTCGC
>Ga0316207_10004658_pt1 | contig 11780 bp, 6 predicted proteins | sample 6weekpyrite_MG_FD_204943 | JGI IMG/M metagenome (GOLD analysis project Ga0316207, IMG submission 204943) | Microbial mat bacterial communities from mineral coupon in-situ incubated in ocean water Damariscotta River, Maine, United States -... | ecosystem: Environmental > Aquatic > Marine >...
ATACTTAGGCAATGATGCATCAGTCACTTTTTGTATACAGTGGTTATCGTTACTTTAAATTAAGTATGATATTAATCATTGCGTCGGTGGTTGCTTACGCCATCCACGCGCCTGTTGATGGTCCCAACGGTGGCACCTGGTTGGGCTACACGCTTGGCGGCCTTGGTGCATTCCTTATCTTGTTGCTGATGTGGTTTGGTATGCGTAAACGCTCATACAAATCATCCATGGGTAAAGTTGAAGGCTGGTTATCAGCACACGTTTATCTTGGTCTGGCACTTATTGTTATTGCTACACTACATGCTGGTTTCCAAATTGGTTGGAATCTTCACACTCTCGCATATCTATTAATGTTCATTGTTATCTTTAGTGGCATCTTCGGTGTTTATGCTTACCTGCGTTACCCCGATTTAATGACCAAAAACCGCCGCGGTAATACATTAGATTTAATGCTCATCGAAATGTCTGAACTTGATCGTGAATGTCGTGAAGCGGCCTCGCAACTCAGTGACGAAATAAACAAATGTATTTTAGAATCAAGTGAAAAAACAAAAATTGGTGGCTCAGTAAGACAACAATTATCGGGTAGCTCTAAAAACTGCGCAACTCAGGCAGCTTTTGAAAAAGTTAATGACCTCAAACAATCACTACCAAGAGAAATGGCTGACGATGCAAGTCGTCTCATGACCTTGCTTGGAAAAAAATGTGAACTCGTTCAACGTGCTCGACGTGATGTGCAATACAAGGCAATGATGGATGTTTGGCTTTACTTCCATGTGCCTTTGTCATTTGCCTTGCTTGCTGCGCTTATCGCACACGTCGTTTCAATTTTCTTTTACTGGTAGGCCTAGTCATGCAGTGTAATGTCAGTTTTCTAACACGTAAGTCCCGCGGCGGCGTCACTCATAAAGATGACGTTATTACGGGTACTAGTATTCGTATTGGACGAAGCACCGACAATGAACTTTACTTGTCTGATTTTCGCACCTCACTACATCATGCAACCATTCATGATCGTCAGGGGCGTTACTACATAGAAGCTGAATCAGGCTCGGATATTCGCGTTAACAATGATATCTCTCAAAGTGCACGCCTGAACAGCGGTGATGTTATTGCCGTCGGTCCCTATGACATTGAAATTATTTCTGCTGATGAAGGTAAAGATCTCGAAGTCAGTGTCGAACTAGTTCGTCAACTTGGCGATGACCTGGAACAATTAAAACAACGTTCAACAACTACCCTTGCCGCAACTGGCCTTAGCCGCCGCCGTTGGTCGTGGGTATTCTTTACCGTTATTGCTGTGCTTTTCCTTGCCTTACCAATTACTGCATTTTTCTCTGATGGTGTGCGAGATTTATTTAAAGACGCACCGGTTACCGCAGACATCGCATGGAAGTCAGGTGACTTTGAATCAGCACATACCTTCTTTGCTAATGATTGTAAGGCTTGCCATCAAGAAGCCTTTACCACCGTACGTGATGTTGCTTGTGTGACTTGTCACACAGAAACACATACACATGCTGACCCATTATTCTTTGAGCTTTCTGGTCTGAATGAAACGCGCTGTGCAACCTGTCATAAAGAACATAACGGTCGTGATGGTTTAGTCCGCCGTGATGAAGGACTTTGTGGTGACTGTCATAAAGACCTTGATGAAAAAACCGGTACTGATTTAAAAAATGCACATGACTTTGGTAATAACCATCCTGACTTCAGCGCCACAATGTTCCGTTACAACGCGTCGGCTAAAACATTTGCTTTACAACGTGAAGCACTCAAAGACAAACCTGTTGAAACGTCTAACTTGAAGTTCCCGCATGACAAACATTTAACAGCAGAAGGTGTTGATGCGCCGGGTGGTTCACGCGTTATGGTTTGTGCAGATTGTCATGAAGCTGAACCTGGCGGCATTGGCATGAAGCCTATCAATATGAAACAACATTGTGCCGAATGTCATAGTCTCGAGTTTGAAGCCGACATTCCACAACGCATTGTGCCTCACGGCAACCTCGAACATATTCTTTACACACTGACTGAGTACTACGGTAATGTGGCATTGAAAGGTGGCTATGAAGATATCGATGCCCCTGCTGTTGTACAAAATCGTCGCCGTCCCGGTCAACGCATCACCCCGCGTGAGCGTAAAGACGCTTTCTTATGGGCTAAACAAAAAGCCATGAATGTCGGTGAAGACTTATTTGAAGATCGTGTTTGTGCAACCTGTCACGACGTGACCAAAGTACGCGATGGCGATTCACCTAAATGGGAAATTGCGCCCGTACGTATCGCAGACACATGGTTGCCAAAATCACGCTTCGTACATAAAAAACATGAAACCATGCAATGTACTGACTGTCATGATGCAGGCAAATCGGAAGAAAGTGGTGATGTGTTAATACCTGCCATTGATAACTGCCAACAATGTCATGCAGGCACTGAAGCTGCGCACAATAAAATTGAATCAACCTGTGTTGATTGCCATGGTTTCCATATTGCTGACGATTTCCTATTAGGTGATCGAAAAGGCATGCCGGCAAGAACAAAGAAATCTGCGACAGCAGCACGCATGGAAAAACCGAGTAAGTAACAACAAAAGATTTATCAGAGGACAGTACCCGTGAACGTAGCAAAACTGACACGCAGCATCGCGCTGCTAGCTAGCCTGACTCTCATCACAGCCTGTGGTGGCGGTGGCGGTGGCAGCAATGGAAGCGCAGCAGTACAAGCTGCACAGGGCAGCAACCTTGATTCTGGTTGTACGGGTTCATGTGCAACCAGTATGCCGGCCAATTTAACCCAAGCCGATGTCGGGCGCATCATCGCACAAGCGGTTAACGAAGCGGTTGGGCGCAATGTACTTGCAACCATTGCAGTGACCGATCGTGTTGGTAATGTGATTGGGCTTTTCCAGATGAATGGTGCGGCAACCACCTTCACGATTCAATCAGGTTTGATCAATGGGTCTGATGCCGGCTTAGAAAATATCAATATCCTGCCAAGCACTTACGCAGCCATTGCCAAAGCCATCACCGGTTCTTATTTAGCCTCGGAAGGCAATGCCTTTAGTACCCGTACTGCGAGTCAAATTATTCAGGAGCACTTTAACCCGGGTATTTTTAACCTTCCTGGCGGTCCACTGTTCGGCGTACAGTTTAGTCAATTACCTTGTGGCGATCTTGTGACTGACGGTGCAGGCACTGCAATTGGCGTAGGTCCTAACCGTTCACCGCTTGGGTTATCTGCTGATCCTGGTGGTTTCCCTCTATATAAGAACGGTCACCCTGTTGGTGGCATCGGCGTTATTTCTGATGGTATCTATAGCCTTGATTTAGATATTGGTGTTGTCAATGGTCCCGGCACCGATGCTAATCTTAACGATGAAAGTATCGCCATTGCTGGACAATTTGGTTTCGCGCCACCCATCGATCGCCAAGCAGATCGTATTACTGTCATTGGCAATACCTTACGTTACTCTGACGTCAATGCTGATAACTTAATCAGAAACCCGGCAACAGCTCCAGGTTTTGCCACCATTACTGGCGGTGCGGTAGGTGACCTTGTTGACTCTGATGGTGATAATATTCCCGCAACAGCAATTTTCGCACCTAGATACTTTGATATGACAGGTGGCCTGTTAGATGGTTCTACCTTTGGTGCAGCTAACTCTGGCATTCGCTCTGCTGATGCGATTGATAACACACTATTCCCAGGTCTCGATGCCTTCGTGCTCACCGATGGCGCCGGCACTAACCGTTACCCACCTACAGCTGGGACGGCGGTTGCTGGAGAAGTTCCTCTCACTGCAGCTGAAGTGACTCAATTACTTCGTAGCGCACTGGGTGTTGCCAATCAGGCACGTGCACAAATTCGCCGCCCACTAGATAGTCAGGCGCGCGTTACTATTTCTGTCGTTGATGCCGGTGGAGCCATTCTAGGCATCGCCCGTACCCGTGACGCACCGATGTTCGGTACTGATGTATCGTTACAAAAAGCACGCACAGCCACCTTTTTTAGCACTCCGGAAACCGCAATGGGTGCAGATGACGGTGCCGGAGGAATTTTGCTAGGAGCCACTGCCGTCAACGCTGCTGGCTATACCTCGTCGATTGCAGATTACGTCACGGCAGTAAGAGCGTTTGTGGGTGCCACAGCCCTATCTGATGGCATCGCCTTTGCGGATCGTTCTGGCGGTAATTTATCACGACCTTTCTATCCAGATGGCATTGATGGCACGGCCAATGGTCCTTTCAGTAAACCATTTGCCGACACGCATGTTACCGGTCAACTCCCGGTAGTCGATGCTAATACAAACCAATGGAGTCCTTTCTCAAACGGCTTGCAACTTGATTTGGTCTTTAACCAACTGGTAACTCACTTAGCATCTGCTGCAAACCCAACCAACTGCGCACAAATTGGTTCAACACGCTTAGCAAATGGCATACAAATTTTCCCGGGCTCAGTACCTATTTACCGTAACGGTGTGCTTATTGGTGGTATCGGTGTATCAGGTGATGGTATTGAACAAGATGACATGATCTCTTTCCTTGGTACTAACCGCGCTAGCGTCGCCTTGGGCCAGGCAAACGGTATTGGTTCTGGCGCTATACTTGGTAACGCTCCTACTGCTATCCGGGCTGATACCGTTCCAACCAATGCGAATTTAACTCAGCCCTTAAGATATATTCAGTGTCCACAAAACCCTTTTATTGGCAGTACCGCCAACAACGTCTGTGATGGATTATAGTCATGCCAAACTTCAAATCACATAGCACGCTATGCATCGTCATGTCGCTCTCTGCCAATCTTGCGCTGGTAAATGCGGCGAGTGTGGATGCATCACAAGCCAATACGCTTAAACTAAGCACGGCATTTAACTATTCCACCGACAGTAAAATAACGACCAATCGTAACAGTCGTAACAGTCAGTTTGGAAGCATGACACTCAGTTCGCCGCGCCACTATGCAACGAATGTTGCAGGTAAGGCCGCACAAACCAACGACAACATCGCGAAGGTTGAAGCGGACGAACCTAATCCCTTCACAGCAGCAGCTACCGGAACAGATACCGTCGTCGCTGCAGCGGACACTTACAATGACTTTGGCATACGCGAGTCTGGCGTCGGTTTTAGTAATGGTCAGGAAATATTGGAACAACCAAACGATCCTTGGGCTTCTTCTTACACAGAACCAGGTGATGAACTGTTACTAGCCGAACTGGATCGCCGTCGCCCCGGTGCCGAACGTAAACCAGATCGCCCTGAACCAAAACAGGAAGATCCAAACAGAAAAGGCGATTTACGCCCTATTGCGGTTTCAAACCCGAACCTGCCACATCCTCTTGTGCCGGTTCCTGACCGCTATCGTATTGTTGAAGCAGTGGGTGTTAACGAACGCTGGTTTGACCCTTACAACCAAAACACCTTAAAAGGTGACCGTCCAATCTTAGGCACAAAAGACTGGTTCTTAAGTGTTAATGTGATTTCAGATACGGTATATGAACCAAGACGTTTACCTACCCCTGTTTCGCCTACGACAAGTAGAAGTGCCGGCGCACTGGATGTGTTCGGTGGACGCGATCAAACAATTTTCAGTGAAACCCTGATTACCGGTTTTGTCCTTTATAAAGGTGATACGGCGTTTAAGCCACCCGATCATGAATACCGCCTCACACTAGCCTTTAACTACAACCGTGTTGAAGTAGAAGAAGATGGCGTATTAAATTCAGATCCTGGTGAAGGTAATATTCGTCGCGACGGTCACGTTGGTCTGCAGGAATTATTCTGGGATAAACATTTACGAAATGTTTCAGATCGTTATGACTTTGATTCAGTGCGCATTGGTATCCAACCATTCAATACCGATTTCCGTGGCTTCCTGTTTCAGGACCAACAATTCGGTATACGTTTATTTGGTAACCGTGATAACAACTTTTACCAATACAATCTGGCATGGTTCCGTCGTATAGAAAAAGACCTTAACAGTGGCTTAAATGATACCTCCGAATCACTGCGTGATGATGATGTGTTTATTGCCAATATCTACAAACAAGATTTCCCGGTACTTGGCTATACCTCTCAAGCCACGGTTATTCACAACCGAAATCGTGAAGGCGATAATAACGAGCAATTCTTTGACACCAATGAATTCGTTCAACGTCCTGCACCGCTGGGCAATGGCAGACCACGCAACTACGATGTAACTTACATTGGTTACAACGGTGATGGTCATCTTGGTCGCGTTAACTTAACGACGTCATATTATTACGCAACCGGTCATGAAGATCGCAACGCTCTGTTTAATGATAAAACCCGCATTGATGCATTCTTTGTGGCGGCTGAAGCCTCTGTCGACTTTGACTGGATCCGATTACGTTTATCCGGCCTTTATGCCAGTGGTGATAAAGATCCATTCGATAATCGTTCACAAGGTTTCGATGCTATTTTCGAAAACCCGCAAATTGCCGGTGCTGATACCAGTTTCTGGATTCGTCAGCCAGTTGCCAATATTGGTGGTGGCGGTGTTGCCCTGTCAGGACGTAACGGTGTTCTAAACTCATTACGTACCTCCAAAGAACAAGGACAATCTAATTTCCTTAACCCGGGTACAACATTAATCGGTGTCGGTGCTGATTTTGATATCACACCTGAATGGCGCTTATCACTCAATGCTAACAAACTTGGTTTTGCCAACACCTCTTCACTAGAGGTCTATCGACAAGTTGGTTCTATTGATAAAGATATTGGTTGGGACTTGTCAGCGTCCGCCATCTACCGTCCATTCTTCACTCAGAATGTCGTCTTTAGACTTTCTGGTGCGGCATTAATACCCGGTGACGGTTTTGAAGAACTGTACGGCGATGAAACATCTTATTCGATTCTCGCTAACATATTGCTAACTTATTAGCATGAAACACAACATGGAATAATAAACCGTGATGAAACAATCTCTGCTTACTATTGGCCTGCTTTGTCTAGCCAGCGTTTTCGTATCCGCGTCTGATTTGGAAAAGCCGCGCGACATTAAATATGCCGTGACACCTGATGCGCCCAAACATCAGACATGGGAACAAGCAGATCCTAAAAGTGAAGGTTGTATTACTTGTCATAGTAAATCTGATCGCAAAACCATGCATGTTAGCCCTTCTGTTGTATTGGGTTGTACCGATTGTCATGGTGGTGATTCGACAGTTAAAAAGCCAGCTAATACCAAAAAAGGCGATAAAGCCTATCGTGCAGCACTGGATAAAAGTCACGTACAACCACGTTTCCCTAAAACCTGGAATTACCCAAGCAGTGCAAACCCAGAGATCAGTTTCACCCTGCTGAATAATGAAAGTCCTGAATATGTTCGTTTTGTAAACCCCGGCGATCTGCGTATCGCACGTGAAGCCTGTGGTGCCTGTCACCTACCAATTATTCAAGCTAGTGAACGCAGTATGATGGCTACCGGTATCATGCTTTGGGGTGGTGGTTCTTACAACAACGGCATCTTGCCTTTCAAACGTTATATTCTCGGCGAAGCCTATACTCGTGAAGGTGAACCGGCATCATTAGTCGCACCTGTTAAGCCAACACCTGAAATGGCGGCTAAAGGTGCACTAGCGCAGCTATTCCCACTACCTGCATGGGAAACCACACCACCAGGCGATGTCTTCCGCGTCTTTGAGCGTGGTGGTCGTAACATTGTAAACCTATTCGCAGAAACGGGCTTACCGAACAGCCTCGGCCGTATTCAGCAGCTAGAAGAACCTGGTCGCCCAGATATCAAACAATCAAACCGTGGACCGGGTACAGGTCAACGTATTTCTGTACCGGTATTAAACATTACTAAAACACGATTGAACGATCCGTTCCTCTGGTTCCTTGGCACCAATGATGGCCCTGGTGACTTCCGCTCTTCGGGTTGTTCATCCTGTCATGTTGTTTACGCCAACGATCGTGACCCACGTCATTCAGGTCCGTATGCAGAGTTTGGCCATAAAGGTAAATCCCAAACAGTTGATCCGACTATCGACAAAGATGAATCAGGTCACCCGATCAAGCATGAATTCTCACGCGCCATTCCAACCTCGTTGTGTATGAACTGTCACATGCACCAACCCAATGTATTCGTAAACAGTTACCTCGGTTACACCATGTGGGATTACGAGTCAGATGCGCCGCATATGTGGCCGAAAGAACAGCGTTACCCAACGGCTGCCGAAATCCGCAAAATCAATTCACATAACCCTGAAGAAGCCGCAATTCGTGGTAAGTGGAGTGATCGCGAGTTTCTAGAAAAAGTCTGGGACAACAACGAAAATCTTAGCGATACCCAATTTGCTGATTATCACGGTCATGGCTGGAACTTCCGCGCCATCTTCAAACGTGATCGCAAGGGCAACATGCTTGATGCCGATGGCAACATCGTTTCAGAAAAAGATCCGAAGTGGGCTAAGAAAGCCGTACACATGTCATCGATTCATCTCGATGTCGGTATGCATTGTGTTGACTGTCACTTTGCCCAGGACTCACACGGTAACGGCCATATCTATGGTGAAGTTGCCCAGTCTGTCGAAATTGACTGTATGGATTGTCACGGCACTTCCGATGAATATCCAACACTGAAAACATCCGGCCCGGCCGCACCGCCAGGTGGTAACGACTTGTCACTATTGCGTACACCAACTGGTAAAAAGCGTTTTGAATGGCGTGATAACAAACTCATTCAGCGCTCATCGCTCTGGCCTGATCGTGAATGGGAAATGTCGCTGGTTAAAGACAACGTCAACCCTGACCATGACGATTTCAATGCCAAGTCAGCACGTGCCAAGTTGATGTCTAAAAACAAACAAACCTATGAATGGGGTATGGGTGTTGCTAAAGAAGATCGCGCCCATAAAAATGAAAACATTTTATGTTTCACCTGTCATAGTTCATGGGCAACCAGCTGTGCCGGTTGTCACTTACCGATTCAGGCCAACTGGAAATCAGAACGTGGCCACTATGAAGGTGGTGAAACACGTAACTATGCGACCTACAACCCTCAAGTAGTCCGTGATCAAATGTACCAACTCGGTAAACATGGCCCTGCCAAGGGTGGTCGTATTGCACCGGTTCGTTCTTCTTCAGCATTGGTACTTTCTTCACGTAACGTGAACCGTGAATTAATTTACATCCAGCAACCACCCGTTGCGTCAAGTGGTTACAGCTCACAGGCCTTTGCTCCACACTTCCCGCACACCACGCGTAAAACGGAAACCAAGACCTGTACAGATTGTCACTTGTCTGAAGCCAAAGATAACAATGCCATCATGGCGCAGTTATTATTGCTCGGCACCAACTTCGTTAACTTTGTTGGTTACTACGCATGGATCGGTACCGAAGACCAAATTATTGGTCAACGTGTCACTGAGTGGGATGAGCCACAAGCTGTTATCGGTAGTTACCTGCATAAGTATGCTTACCCGGATTGGTACAAAGATCATCTTGATAACAACCGTGTACTACCAGAAAAACTTGAGTACGTATTCCGTCACGATTCTAAACAAGCCAATTGTTTACAAATGCGTGGCGAGTACTTGTATGTGTCTGAAGGTCCAAACGGCACCCAGGCTTATGATGTCGCCAGTATTGCCAACAAAGGATTCTCGCAACGCGTTATTACCGCACCGTTTAGCCCACTGGGTCATAACACGCGTATCAAGTCGAAGAATGCGACCTGTGTTGTGCTGCCAACCACGCAACCTATTCATGCAGTGCGTAGTCGTAGCAAGTTGATGCAGGAAGTCAATCTTGAGCAACCGATGCATGCTATTTACGACAATATGTTCATCACTGACTCTGAAGAAGGCTTAATTGTTGCTGACATCAATACCCTCTCTGATGGTGAGCCACGCAACAACTTCTTTGAGCGTAAAACAACCTGGAATGAAAATGGTGTACTGAATGGTGCAAGCCACCTGACTATTGCCGGTTATAACTTCTACATCACCACACCGAAGGGTGTCGTAGTGGTTAACATGGATGACCCAACCAAACCGAAGTACGTTGCGACCATCCCAATGAAGAACCCACGCGCCACAACCGTACAGTTCCGTTACTTGTTTGTCACCGATGATGAAGGCTTCAAAGTGGTTGATGTCACTCATCCTGCTAAACCGGTTATCGTTGAGAATGCCTTTGTACCTCTCAAAGACGGTCATCGTATTTATGTTGCACGTACCTACGCCTACGTTGCCGCTGGTAGTGAAGGTCTGGTTATTATCGATGTTGAAAAACCAGAACAACCTAAACTCTTCATGAAGTACACAGCCGGTGGTCAACTTAACGATGCACGCGATGTTGTCATTGGTACTACCAATGCCTCTCTGATTGGTTATGTCGCTGATGGTAAGAATGGCCTGAAGGTTCTGCAATTAACCTCTCCGGACTCACAACCACGCTTCTATGGCTTTAGCCCTGAACCGGTTCCAGAGCTCATTGCGACGGCACCAACCAATACACCTGCACTGGCGCTCTCTAAAGGTCTGGCACGAGATCGCGCCGTTGATGAAACCGGTGGTCAAGTTGCTGTGTTTGGTCGTATCGGCTCACGTCCGTTTAATTTAGAAGAAATGCAAAAACTTTATCTGGATGAACATGGCGACCCCTACTTGGTTTCAGATGAAGCAAAACTCAGTGATATGGTTCGTTAATGCTACAAGCTAATGCGCTGGCTGCCGAACGCGGTGGCCAGCGGCTTTTCTCAGATATTTCTTTCCAATTAGATGATGGCCACTTACTTCATGTCAGTGGCAGTAATGGTAGTGGTAAAACAACCCTGTTACGTATGCTTTGTGGCTTAACACTTCCTGCACAAGGTGAAATTACCTGGCGCCAACAAAGCATTGAGTCAAATCGCGATGCCTTCAATGAAGACTTGCTTTATCTTGGCCATCGTCATGGCATGCACAGCGATCTCAATGCACTGGAAAATCTCACTCTGTCTTGTAAGCAAAATACCAATCGCGCCATGATGTTTGCAGCACTTGACGAGGTTGGTCTCGGCGAACACTTTGAAAAGCCATTGCGTTTACTGTCGCAAGGCCAACAACGACGTGTTGCATTAGCTCGACTGTTACTTGAATCATCCAAACTATGGATTCTTGATGAACCGCTTGCGGCGCTTGATGTGGATGCAGTCGAATGGTTTAGCCAACGCCTGTCTCTGCACTTGGAATCAGGTGGCATGGCCATCATCACTACCCATCAGGAAGCCAGTTTTATTTCACGTGTGAATATAAATGTGGTGCTCAGTTAAATGAGCAGCCAAATCAGTTTATTCGCCGCATGGCAACGCGTATTAAAACGTGAGTTACTACTTGCCTACCGACAACGAAACGATATTATTACGCCGCTGATCTTTTTTATCATCGTAATTAGTTTATTCCCATTAGGCGTGGGACCCGAACCGGAAACCTTACGCATTATCGCCCCCGGAGTTATTTGGGTGGCGGCCTTGCTGGCAACACTGTTATCACTATCACGCTTATTCAGTAATGAATTACACGATGGTACCCTCGAGCAATTACTACTTGCACCACAACCGGCAAGTATTTTAATTTCTGCCAAAATCACCTCACATTGGTTAACCACCGGGCTACCACTGGTACTCATTAGTCCGCTACTAGGCGTGAGCCTTAATATGTCTACCAACGCACTGATTTACACCATGCTAACGCTGTTACTTGGCACCCCTATTCTCAGCCTCATCGGTGCTATTGGCGCCGGACTAACACTGGGCTTACGTGGCGGCGGCGT
>Ga0316207_10004659_pt1 | contig 11780 bp, 11 predicted proteins | sample 6weekpyrite_MG_FD_204943 | JGI IMG/M metagenome (GOLD analysis project Ga0316207, IMG submission 204943) | Microbial mat bacterial communities from mineral coupon in-situ incubated in ocean water Damariscotta River, Maine, United States -... | ecosystem: Environmental > Aquatic > Marine >...
CAACTTGACGGCGATTATATTGGCAAGGGCTCAGCAATAATAACGCCATTGTCTCTGCCATTGGCTGTGAAGTCTGGCGAATAATAGGCGTAGCGCTTTACCACGCTACGCCAAATTTTGATCAAGGCATGTTTAAATTTGTATGTCCATCAGGCTTACCTTTCAGATCTACAGATAGTCCGTTTGCATTTAGCATGCAGTTCACTCGTTGCCGGGTGTTTTTCAAGGCCGGGTGGCCAGGCAGTTTAACGGGCTTATCGAAATGCATTTTTGCACGCCAAACGCCAGAAGTGATGGTTTTCTCTAACCCCAACAGTTTTCCTGTGAAGGGACAATCCCGGTATGTGCCGGAAATAACGTCGCCAACTTGCAGCGGGTAAGAAGGCTCTTTTGCAGTAGTGCCTGCTTCGTTATGTACGGGGATAGGGATAGCTTGTTCGGCTAATTTAAAATGCGCCGTATAGGTATTCCAATCCTTAAAGCCTTCCGTTTTTGCGGTGGCTTCAAGACTTTGGCTATGGCTGAGAGTATGGCCTTGACCGGCTAAATATTCGCGGAGTTTTTTCGCACGGGATTTAGCAAACCGAATAAGATCGGGTGTGTTAGTTTCTTGCATGGTTCGTCTTTCATAGAGCGATAATTGGATGACGGTGTCCGCATTGCCGACCCGAAGCCGCTCTTGCGGTTTTGGACGAACTAAAATGATGTCCTGACTTCACCAACCCATATTGGGTGCGGACGGCAGGCGCAGGTTGCCTGAGGGCTTTGTCTCACAGAGGAGTGTTTTGGTCAAGCTGGTGAATTATTCACTAAAACTTGCCTTAGGCTTCAGCAGGCCAAGTAAGTGACTAGGCCCACTTTGTTTGATCCAGTCTGCAGCAGATTCACCGTATTTATTTTTGATATAGGGATTAGCCCCAAGCTCTAGCAACCTCGCAACAGCTTCGTTATTTTGTGCGCCGTATCCCCAAGCCATGGCCGTGCCGCCATCTCGGCCGATAAGGTCTAAATTTGCACCGGCCTTAGCTATAAGGTCAACCATATCAGGATTGCCACTAAGGGCTGCCATATGGATAACGCCTAGCGACAATGCAGAAGGCTTAGCAACATGCTTTACGCTTGCACCGGCGTTCAGTAACAGCTTGGTTGCATCAATTTTATTGTCTCGGACAGCTTCCATCAAAGCGGTAAACCCAATTTCATCAGCGTTATCAACAAGAGCACCTTTTTGAATGAGGGCGTTGAGAATAGCAGGGTTATTTTTGCGTGCTGCAAGCGCTAGTGTGGGGCGGCCTGTGAAGTCTAAACTGTTTGCGGATACGCCTATCATTAATGCCTCTAAAACACCTTCCAAATCGCCGGCTTCAACAGCATCAATCAGCATGGCTGTGTCTGGCGTAGGCAAGGGGATGTTGTCATGACGGGCTAATAATTTTGTAAGGCCTTGAAAGCCACGGCGCATGGCGATTTCGCGGGCTTTTCCGTGCCCGGAAAAGGATGTGGAAGCACCATGCTTGAGAAACAACTCAACAAAATCAATATATCCATAATAGGCTGCCCAATTTATCGCCGGATCACCATTTGCATCGCGGAAGTTAACATCTCCACCTGATGCCAATAACGCATAGGCAAGGTTTGGGGCCTTCATTTGAACAGTAAGCATAAGAGGCGTTGCCCCTATATAGTCCATATATTGGGCGTTTAAGGAAGCCCCGGCCTCAATCAAGCGAAGGGCGATGTCATGCTGATTGGATAGGATCGCTACAGCCAGTGCGGGTGCGCCCTTGTCAGATTTTGCATTGATATCGGCACCTGCTTTGAGTGCGGAATTGAAGGCTGTCATATCGCCAACTTCAATTGCCTTTAAAAGAGCTGGGTTTAAAGCTTCATCCGAACCATTTGCTGCGGACTTGGCAAGGCCAATTGTTATGATGATAAAAGCACAGAAAATGATGCGGGTCATGGTGACACTTTCAATTGACATGGCAGATGTGTATCTGACTGTATTTTCCAGGTTTTTAACATGGTAGTACAGGCAGGTGGCAAAGTGAAAGTACGCGAGTTCTTATTGCTTAAATATTTAGGTGACGGCTTTAATGAGTTGCCGGTCAAAATACTTTAGTAGTTGATCAAGTTTTTTACCGCGTTTCAATGTGCGGCCATCCATTCCAGTGATGCGCCACATGCCCTGTTTGTTTGCTAAATGTGGCTCTTTAAAAATGCGATACATAGGGACTTCACTTGAACGCCTGAAGATGGAGAAGACAGCCATGTCTTTCAATGTGTCGATTGCGTAATCATGCCATTCGCCGGCAGCAACCATTTTGCCATAAACATTAAGGATTTGGGTGAGCTCTGGACGGATTATATAAACAGCATTTGCCTTAAGGCTGCTATTCCCCCGCTGCCCTGTGTGCTCGAACATATGGATGGTACTTGCGTCGTCCATGTACTCCTCTAGCTTTTAGTGTGCTTGAAAATATAGTTTTTGGCAAGTCACAGCCCAGTTGTGGACTTGATATAAGTTGACTCCTACTTATATGAGTGGGATAAAAACTATAGCCGAATAAGTAAAAAACAGTACGGCGCAACGACAGTTACATAGAGGATATGACCCATGAAGAATTCTAATTCTTTTCGTCGGGGTGTGTTTGGGCTTGCAGTAGCAGGTTTGGCATCAACGGCACTTATGAGCAGTAATAGCTTCGCTTTCCATGATGAGCACGGTGATGAAGTTAAGCAAGACCGCGAGCTTGAAACTTTCACACGGATTAAAGTTAAAGGTGGCATTGAGCTGCATCTTGTTGCAGGCAAGGATCAAAAGGTTTCCATCGAAACAGTTGAAGACCGTATAGCTGATGTAGAGACCTATGTTCGAAATGATACGCTGGTAATTGATATGCCTAAGCATGGTAAGCGTAATTATTGGAACAATGTGGAAGTCACTGTCGACATTTCGATGAAATCTCTCGAAGGGATTGAGGTTTTAGGCGCAGTGGATGCCGATGTCCGCGGCATTGATAGCGAATATCTTGAAATTGAAATTAAAGGTGCCGCAGATTTGGATATTGAAGGTTCTTGCGGAGAGCTTGAACTCGACGTAAAGGGCGCGGGCGATATTTCAGCTTCTGACCTTAAATGTAAAAGTGTTGATGTAGATGTAAAAGGTGCAGGTAGTGCCTCTGTTTACGCATCAGAAAAAGTAGAAGCAGATGTCGCTGGCGTTGCATCTATTAAAGTGTTTGGTAAGCCCAAGACGGTACGCAAACATGTTGGTGGTCTTGGATCTATTAGCATCCGCTAAATCGTGAATTGAGGGGAAAATAATGAAACTGTTTAAAACAGTAGCAGCGACGGCTGCGCTTTTGACAGCTACATCAATTGTAACTGCAGATGATATTTCAGAAGAGGTCCGGGACCTGGACGCATTCACTAAGGTTGCGCTTCAGGGCAATATGGATGTTGAGGTGAAGGTTGGCCCAAAGCAAAGTGTTAAGGTGATCGCTGATAGTAATGTCATTGAATTTCTTAGAACACGCGTACGAGGCAGAGAACTTGAAATTGATTGGGATGATGATCATGATAGGCATCCTAATTTCAGACGTATAAAGAAGATGCAGATCATTATCACAATGCCGAAGATTGAAGGTGCTGAAGTGCACGGATCAGGCGATATGCTGGTGGAAAATGCTTCGGCTGACCGTTTTGAATTGGAAGTGCATGGTTCAGGTGATGCTGTTTTCGAAAATGCGAAAATGGAAAAGATTTATATAGAACTGCAAGGGTCTGGTGATATCGAAATCCAAGGCACATGCGAGGATATTAATGTGGAACTGCAAGGTTCCGGCGATGTTAAAGCTGACAGGTTTGAGTGCAAAACAGCTGAAGTTGAAGTGCAGGGCTCGGGTGATGTAGACATTTTCGCTAGTGCTTCAGTGGATGTAACAGTACATGGTTCTGGTGATATTCGGGTTTCTGGAAAGCCTGATAAAATTAGCTCTCGCGTCCGTGGTTCTGGTGATATTCACGTACGATAAAAACAAGGTCTTTCGAAGGCTTTCTCTGACCTAATTTAAAATAAACCCTCGGCTTTTGCTGGGGGTTTTTTATGCGAAAGTGGATATGGATCATAATAGTGAGGGCTTTAAACGAATGGCCTAGGTCTGTCTCAAAATGGCCCTAATTGGGCCTTCATCGGGCCTCAATAATAAATGATATATAATAACGTTGGCCTCGACTGATCCGGCCGGTCGGTGAATTGAACCCCTAGCCCCCTCAACACTGTAAATTCCGGCTGGATCAGCTTTTCTGTTCCCAATATAAAACAATTTTAACACTCACGAAAATTTTGTTCGACATAAGGGTATTCCTTGTAGCAATTTGTTGCTAATTACAACAGTTTGCTGTGAAGGAATGACGATGAAGTTATATCATTTATGCGGTAAAGACCCTGAGGCTGTATTTAGCCCGTATGGTTGGAGGGCTGTATTGTGTTTAATGCACAAAGGCCTCCAATTTGAAATTGAACCAACACGTTTTCTGGAAATAAGCAAATTGAGCCATGTGGCACCGCAGACTATCCCTGTGCTAGATGATGGTGAAATGTCTATCGTTGATAGCTTAGAGATCGCCGAGTATTTGGATAAGAAATATCCTCAGCCATCTTTGTTTGGTGGCAGTGTTGCTGCAGTACAGGCCCCTTTGCTCAACCGCTGGGTAGATACGGTGCTTGTAGTTGGCATTGTAAAACTGGTGCTGACAGATATTTATGATGCTCTCGGCCCGGATGATCAGGTCTATTTTCGTGAAACTCGTGAGAAACGTTTCGGATGTACGTTGGAAGAGGTGATGGTTGGCCGGGATGAAAACCGTGAAGTTTTTCGTAAATCGCTGGCACCTTTGCGGTTAATTCTTGATAAAGCGCCCTTCCTATCAGGTGCAACACCACTCTGGTTTGATTACGCTGTATTTGGCACTTTTCTATGGCCACATGTTATTTCAAATTATCAAATATTGGATGAAAGCGATCCCGTTTACGCTTGGCAGGAGCGTATGTTTGATATGTTTGATGGCGTGTTACATAATATTAAGCGCGCTTATTAATCTTCATTATATAACTATGAGTGATAAGCCTGATGCAACTTTTGAGTATCGGGCTTGCTCCTGCAAAGATATCCCTCTATCAAACGCAATGAAAACACCGTAAAAAGAATAGTAGTAGTTCGACATTCGGGGGAAGATAACAGATGGATGTCCTTTTAGAGGCGCATAACCTCACCAAATCTTTTGGTTCGCTCCGAGCGGTAGATGATATTAGCCTTTCTGTTAAGAAAGGCGAGGTTTTGGGGTTTCTTGGACCGAATGGTGCAGGAAAAACCACAACGATGAAAATGATCACAGGTTTTCTCTCGCCTACCTCAGGCGAGACATTCGTGTGCGGAGAGCCTGTTTCAACAGCAAGTGTTGCTGCACGGGCGCATATGGGATATTTGCCCGAAGGGGCACCGCTATACGGTGATATGACCCCGCGTAGTTTTTTAAGGTTTATGGCGGCAACGCGTAATATTGAAAAAGACGAGGCCTCGGAAATTGTTGAAAGTGCTGCCAGTGCTGTGCACTTGGATAGTGTTATGGAGCAGAGGATCGAAACTCTTTCAAAAGGTTTTAAGCGCCGAGTAGGGTTGGCTGCTGCGATTTTACACGCTCCTGATGTCTTGATTTTGGATGAGCCTACAGATGGGCTGGACCCAAATCAAAAGCACGAAGTGCGGCGTTTGATCGAAGCTATGTCAGTAGATAGGGCAATTATTATTTCAACGCACATTCTGGAAGAGGTGGAGGCTATTTGCCACCGGGCTGTAATTATTAACCAAGGCCGCATTGTTGCTGACGGCACTCCGACAGAATTGAAAAGTCAGTCAGTCTATAAAAATGCTGTCACCATGCTATTGCCGGAGGCAGACGCTGAACGGGCAGCCTCGGCCCTTAAAAATGTCAAGATGGTCGACCGAATTGAGGCTGCACCAGAGGGCGACAATGTGCGCCTTACAATTTTAGCGAAAGGCCGGGCGGATATTTCGGAATCTGTCTCAGATATTGCGGCTGTTAGTTTATGGCCCGTCTCTGAGTTTTCGGTTGATAACGGCAGGCTTGATGATGTTTTCCGCCGCCTGACTGTTGGGGAGGTTTGATATGGTACTTTCAGCCATTATCCAACGTGAATTTACAAGCTATTTTGCCACACCAGTTGCATATGTGTTTCTGGTGATTTTTTTAGTGCTACAAGGGTTATTTACCTTTTATCTTGGTGCCTTTTTTGAGCGTGAGCAGGCTGACTTGGTGTCGTTTTTCTCGTATCAACCCTGGCTGTTCCTGTTCTTAATGCCTGCAATTGGTATGCGGCTATGGGCAGAAGAACGCAAATCAGGCACCTTTGAGCTTTTGCTCACGTTGCCAGTGCCTCTTGGCACAATTGTACTGGGTAAATATTTGGCTGCCCTTATGTTTGCGGGGGTGGCTTTGCTGCTTACCGCACCAATATGGATCACGGTAAACTGGCTTGGAAACCCCGACAATGGAGTCATTATCACGGGATACTTGGGGGCATTCTTAATGGCAGCCAGTTATCTAGCGATTGGCGCAGCATTGTCTGCATCCACAAAAAATCAGGTAGTAGCTTTTATTCTGTCAGTTGCGGGCTGTTTCCTGTTTTTGGTGTCAGGACTGCCTATGGTACTGGATGTTTTTAGTGGCTGGGCCCCGGAAGCCTTGGTTCTAGCCATAGCTAATCTTTCACTTTTGAGCCATTTCGATAATTTACAAAAAGGTGTCGTAGCTTTAAGCGACCTCCTGTATTTTGCCGCTATTATTGGCTTGTGGTTGTGGATTAATAGGGTCGTTATTGAAAGTAAAAGGGAGGCTGGATAATGGTGCCTCAATTTATTCAACGATTGCCTGTACAGCTTGTTTTGGCCACTTTGTTGTTTTTGTCAGTTGTTGTTATTTCAGATCGTTACACTCGCGGTGTTCGTCTCGATCTAACGGCAGATAACCTTTACACACTTTCAGGCGGTTCCCGTGAATTACTGGAAAGCTTGGAAGACCAAGTTACTTTTGAATTCTATTTTTCACGCAGACAAGCAACGCCCTACCCTCAGATTTTGGGATACGGCAAGCGAGTTGAGGATATCTTACGCGGGTTAACAGCAGCGAGTGGTGGCAAAATTGGCCTTTCCATTATTGACCCTGAACCTTTTTCTGAAGAAGAGGATGATGCGGTTGAAGCAGGCCTTAAAGGTGTTCCTTTAGGTGATGGCTCTATGCTGTATATGGGGCTTAAGATTAGTGACGAAGTTGACGGCGAAGCCATCATTCCTTTCTTTTCTGAAGAACGTGAAAATTTCCTTGAGTATGATCTCATCAAGGCTTTAGCGACACTTGATACGGCTGGCCGGAAAAACCTAACGCTACTTACCAGCTTGCCGATGCAATTTGGCCCTGGTGGGCCGCAGGCGATGATGGCTGGTCGTGCGCAGCCCTATGTTATTTATCAGCAACTTGGTGAATTTTTTGATATACAAGAACTTGCTGGTGACTTTTCTGAAATCCCGTCAGAAACAGATGTTTTGATGGTGGTGCATCCTCCAGTTCTTTCAGAACAACAATTGTTCCAGATCGACCAGTTTGTGCTGGCTGGTGGGCGGGCTATTATTTTCCTTGATCCACATTCAGAGGCAATGAACCCTCGTGCTACTTCAGTAAGTGCTTCTTCCCTTGGGCCGCTTTTGGGGGCTTGGGGCGTTGAAATGCCAGACGGAAAAATTGTTGGGGATGCGTCATTGGCGCAGCGTGTGCAAATGGGTGGTTACGGCCCTGATAGCATTAAGGATTATGTGTTTTGGCTCTCTGTCCGCAGCAACTTTATGGCCAAAGATGATGTCGTAACAGGTCCAGTTGATACTCTTAATTTTGCTAGTGCAGGTGTGCTCTTGCCTATGGAAGGGGCAACAACTAAGTTTGAGCCCTTAGTGACAACAAGTGCTGTTGCCATGCTGTATGATGCAGCGCGTGCTGTAGGAGAACCTGAGCCAGATATATTATTGCGGGATTTAGTGCCAACTGGTGACACATATGCAATGGCTGTTCGGGTTAGTGGGACAGCAAAAACAGCTTACCCTGAGCTGGCTTCCGGCGTAACAGGCCCTGTCGCCGACCAAAAGCTAAGTGAGGGGACGATCAATATTGTTGTGGGTAGTGACACTGATTTATTTGAAGACCGCTTCTGGGTTCAACTTCAGGAACTTTTAGGCCAACGCATTGTGGTGCCGCTGGCTGGCAATGGCAGTTTTATTTTGAACCTTGCAGATCACATTTCTGGGTCTGAAGCCTTGCTGGCTTTAAGAGGACGGGGAATTTCAAAGCGGCCTTTCGATGTTGTTGATACTTTGCGCCGACAGGCGGAAGCTCAGTATCTGCAGAGAGAACAGGAACTTCAAGATCAGTTGAACCAAACGGAAATGCGTATTGCTGAGCTGCAAGCACAGAAACCGGAAGGAACAGCAGTACTTTCAAGCGAACAGGAAGCTGAAATAGAAGTATTTCGGGCGCAGTTGTTGGAGACAAGGAAAGCACTTCGAGAAGTGAACAGAGGTTTACGACGTGAGATTGAAAATGTTGGCAGTTGGCTAGCATTTTTTAATATAGCTTTGGTCCCGATAATTATTGTGCTGATTGCGCTATTGCGGCTAATGATGCGCCGCCGCATGAATGCCCGCCGCCAAGCTTAAACCTGATACACTATCAAAAGGACAGATTGTCACCATGTCTGAAAGACTGACTAATATTTTAGGATACCTCACTCTATTTGCGATTATGGGCGCTATTTGGGTGATGTTTGGTGAAGATCCAACGCGTGAGCAGGGTGCGCGAGGCGAACATACATTCGCAGGGTTAGACGAGCGCATCAATGAAGTGGCTGTTATTGCGATTAAAGAGGGTAGTGCCTCGACAACAATTTTTCGGGATGGAGGAAATTGGCGCATTAAAGAGCGCGGCGATTATTTAGTGGATGCAAATAAAGTACGACAAATGCTACGAGGTATCGCTCTATCAACCCGGCGTGAACCCAAGACAGCGAATGAAGCTCGCTACGAGCGGCTTGATTTGGGCAGTAAGGCTACCACAATTGAATTGCGCGATGATACAGATGGTGTGTTGCTGAATTTTGATATGGGAAAGCGTAAAGACACTGCCGATGGCCGCTCATTGACTTATGTATTTCAAGATAGGGATACAAGGTCTTGGCTTGTGACTGATCTCGCTGAAACTAAAGCAAGCCCAGCCTGGTGGCTGCAACGGCCTTTACTAAATATCGCTGAAGAACGTTTCAGTGACGTAACGATTGGTGGTGCCTGGTTAACGCGTAAGCTGGCAGACAAAAACTTCTCTCTTCAAGGCAAGCGCCCGGATGAAGCGGAAGCTGGTTATTGGGTGCTGGGCGACCCTGCACGAACAGTTGCCACCTTATCCTTTGATGATGTGCGCAACCTTTCAAACCCTCTCGCTGAGGCGACGTCTGTTGTGGAGCTCACTACATATGATGGTCTAAGCCTCAAGCTTTCGCTTTATGAAATGGACGGCGGCGTTTGGGCACAGGTTGGTGCGGCCTTTGATGCCACACTTCAGAGTGAAGGCGCAGGAGGGGAACTGCCTGCTGCTCCTGCTGACGGTGCTGCTGAAGCCAGTGAAATTTCAGGTAAAGTGAGAGGCTGGATTTTCAAGTTAAGCGAAAGTGACGCTGAAACCCTTTTGCGAAAACGCGCTGATTTTATCGGTGAGGGTACGGAATAGCGTTGTTTGGCCTTTTTCCGCCTTGACGTGACGGTAACAATCTCTACATGGAAGACTGCTCAGTTGCTGCTAACGGCAGAACTGTATCATATTGTCTTAAATAACTAAGCCTTGAGGAAATCATGTCGGAACAAAAAACTGAAAAAATGGGATTTGAAGCTGAGGTTTCTCGCCTACTGCATATGATGGTGCATTCTGTTTATTCAGACCGCGAAATCTTTTTGCGCGAACTCATCTCAAATGCGTCAGATGCTTGCGATAAACTACGGTATGCGGCGTTAACGGATGAAAGCCTTAAATCGGATGGTGCTGATTTTGGTATTTCGATCATTGTTGATAAAGAAGCGAAAACCATCACTGTTTCTGATAACGGGATTGGGATGGACCGCGACGATGTGATTGCTAACTTGGGTACGATTGCACGATCCGGTACAGCTAATTTTGTTGATCAACTAACGGGTGACAGCAAAAAAGACGTTCAGCTTATTGGCCAGTTTGGTGTTGGTTTCTATTCCGTCTTTATGGTGGCCGATAATGTAAGTGTAACCACAAAGAAAGCCGGCGATGATACTGCGTGGGTGTGGACTAGTGCAGGCGAGGGCTCGTACGAAATTGGCGAGGCTGATAAAACTGCTCAAGGAACCGATATTATCCTCCATATGAAAGAGGATGCAGCAGAGTTTCTTGAAGAATATAAGCTCAAGAACATTATCACTACTTACAGCGACCATATCGAAGTGCCCATTTCTATGGCGATCAAAGGTGGTGACGATAAAGAAAAAGAAGAAGCCACAGTTGTTAACGAAGGGTCTGCTATTTGGGCGCGGCCTAAATCTGATATTACTGACGAGCAATACACAGAGTTTTACCGTCATGTTGGTCATGCCTTTGATGAGCCAGCGCACCGCTTGCACTATAATGTAGAAGGCATGCAGGAATATACGGTTCTATTGTTTGTACCAACAAAGAAGCCTATGGACCTGTTTGATCCTGCCCGTAAGAACCGGGTGAAACTTTATGTGAAGCGGGTGTTTATCTCTGATGATAATGCCGACATTCTACCTGGTTGGCTTCGGTTTATGCGCGGAGTTGTGGATAGCCAAGATCTTCCGTTGAACGTCAGCCGTGAGATGCTTCAAAACAACCCTGTTGTTAGCCGCATGTCGAAGGCGATCACGAAAAAGCTTCTCGCTGATTTTGAAAAAATGGCCGAGAAAGAAACCGAAAAATTCGAAACCATGTGGGAAGAATTTGGCGGTGTGATCAAGGAAGGCATTTACGAAGATTTTGAGCGCAGGGAGCAGATACTGAAGCTAGCACGCTTTAAGTCAACTGCAGTTGAAGGCTGGACAACGCTTGCTGATTATGTGTCTCGCATGAAAGACAAGCAAACGAATATTTTCTATATTACAGGCACAGATGAAGCTGCGCTTCGTAAAAGCCCACAACTTGAAGGCTTCAAATCTCGGGGTATTGAAGTCTTGTTGATGGCAGATGCCGTTGATGATTTCTGGCTTCAGTCTACACCAGACTTTGAAGGCAAAGGGTTCGCCTCTATAACTAAGGGTGCAAGTGATCTGGATGAGATCGCCAAAGCTGAAGATAAGGATGAGAAAAAAGAAACTGCCACTGAAGGCCAGATGACAACCTTGATCACTTTGATGAAGGAAGTTCTGGGAGATAAAGTGTCTGAGGTTCGCGCATCTAACCGTCTTACAGAAACAGCATGTTGTTTGGTAGCCAGTGATGCTGGGATGGATATGGCAATGGAACGCATATTGCAGGCACATAATCAGCTCGACCAAATGACAGCTAAAGTTTTGGAAATTAATCCTACTCATGCAGTTGTGCGCAAACTTGCTGAGAAGGCTGGCGAAACAGGTGCTGTTGATGCTTTAGCTGATCCAGTTTGGTTGATTTTTGATCAGGCA
>Ga0316207_10004660_pt1 | contig 11779 bp, 11 predicted proteins | sample 6weekpyrite_MG_FD_204943 | JGI IMG/M metagenome (GOLD analysis project Ga0316207, IMG submission 204943) | Microbial mat bacterial communities from mineral coupon in-situ incubated in ocean water Damariscotta River, Maine, United States -... | ecosystem: Environmental > Aquatic > Marine >...
AATCACAATATTGATGTGCTTCATACAGGCAGCGTGCTTTTTCGATGTAACTGTCATCAAGATCAAGTGCGCCTAATAATTCAAGCAGTTTTTCATCACTTACGGTTGCCAGTTCATACAGGCGCTCTGCCAGTCGTTGCTGCATTTCCCCGGCAGCCTTGCGGGTAAAGGTGAGTGCCAGTATGCTGCCGGGTTCTGCACCCTGCAGCAGAATGCGCAGGATGCGGGTAATCAGCATATAGGTTTTACCACTGCCGGCTGAGGCCGTTACTGTGGCATTAATATGGGGATTTGCAGCGTTTAAACTCATCTGCATAGCTTAAGGATTTATCGCGCGGGATAAAGTGTTTTTTAGGCTAATGCTATGCCATGCACGTCAGCAGTTTATGTGTTGTGATGAATGCGTCGTGCTTATTGTTTGTGTTCGTCTTTCGGGCCAACCCAGAACAAGGGATTATGCGCTATTTCCCACAGGTGACCGTCAGGGTCTTTAAAGTAGGCACAGTAACCACCCCAGAAAACGGGCTGAGGTTTTTTCAGCAAAAGGGCACCTGCGGCAACGGCCTGCTGCACCAGCTCATCCACTTCCTTTTCCGTGCTGACATTGTGCGACAGAGTAAAACCTTCGAAACCACTGCCCTCGGCAGACACCATGGCATCTTCGGCCAGTGCTTCGCGGCCATACAGGCCAAGCCAGGTGCCATTTAACGTAAAAAAGGCGACTTCGGGGGGCGATTCCATGCGTGGAAAGCCGAGGCCTTCTGCATAAAATTTAATCGATGCGGCAAGGTCGTTTACCGCCAGGGTAATCATGCTGATGCGTGGCTGCATAGGATTTACTCTTTAAAAGCTGGATTAGGATTTTTAAAACTAAACGATTGCATAGCAACAGATATGACAAAAATGGGAGTTGAGATAAAAGTTAATGAAGGATTATCAATCGCCACCACCGTCACCACAGCAGGTAAATATACTCGCTCAGGCGCGTGTCGAATAGTGAGCCCACCCAGAACAGCAGGCCGCCAAACAGCAGGAATTCTTTCATATAAGTGTCATGAATAGTCGAGTAGGGGGAAACTAATATTCACCTGAGTCTAGCAGACGATCGTGAGGTCTCTTTCATATGTCGATCAGACCACCTGCTATTTGCAGATTCAAATTTCACAGCAGGCCATGTATAGTTGCTGCGCGACACGATTTATATAGATTCTACATCTGAGAGACATTTGCATGAGTTCATACGACGCTTCAGCGATTGAGGTACTAACCGGGCTAGAACCCGTACAGAAACGCCCCGGCATGTACACCGACACCACACGCCCTAACCACCTGGCTCAGGAGGTGATCGATAACAGTGTGGACGAGGCCGTTGCGGGGCATGCTTCAAAAATTGAAGTGGTGCTGTATCGAGATGGCTCGCTGGGCGTCACCGACGATGGCCGTGGTATGCCGGTGGATATTCATCCCGAAGAAGGCGTGCCGGGTATTGAGGTGATTCTGACCAAGCTACATGCCGGTGGTAAGTTCTCCAATAAAAATTACCAGTTCTCTGGCGGTTTGCACGGTGTCGGTGTCTCGGTGGTGAATGCATTATCCTATCGGCTGGAAGCAGAAATCCGTCGTGATGGAAAGGTCTACAGCATTGCCTTTGCCCATGGCGATAAAGCGGAAGAACTTAAGGAAATCGGCACGGTTGGTAAGAAAAACACCGGCACACAAATTCGCTTCTGGCCAGAAGCTAAATATTTCGACACCGCCAAATTTTCCGTAACCCAGCTCAAGCATGTGCTACGCGCCAAGGCTGTATTGTGCCCCGGCCTGTACGTTAATTTCTTAGAAGAAAAAACCGGCGAAAGCTTTGAGTGGTATTACGAAGATGGTCTGCAGGATTACCTGCTGGAAAGCCTGAAAGGTTATGAACTGCTACCGGCAGAACCGTTTATTGGCACTATGTCATCTACACATGAAGCCGCCGACTGGGCTTTGTTATGGTTGCCCGAAGGTGGTGATTCAGTGGGTGAATCCTATGTAAACCTGATTCCCACCGCGCAGGGTGGAACCCATGTAAACGGTTTACGCACCGGCTTAACCGAAGCGGTGCGAGAATTCTGTGAATTCCGTAATTTATTACCCCGTGGTGTAAAGCTCAGCCCGGAAGATGTCTGGGAAAAAGTCAGCTACATTCTCTCGGTAAAAATGGAAGACCCACAGTTTTCCGGGCAGACCAAGGAAAAGCTCTCATCCCGAGAATGCGCGCCGTTTGTATCTGGCGTAGTGAAAGATGCTTTCAGCCTGTGGCTAAATCAGAACACCGATCAGGGCGAGTTGATTGCCATGCTGGCCATTGATAACGCGCAAAAGCGTTTAAAAGCCGGTAAAAAAGTCGCACGTAAAAAAGTTACCCAGGGCCCGGCCTTGCCCGGCAAGCTGGCGGACTGTAGCTCATCTGATGGTTCGCGTACCGAAATATTCCTGGTAGAGGGTGACTCAGCAGGAGGCTCGGCCAAGCAGGCGCGGGATCGTGAATACCAGGCGATTATGCCGCTACGTGGAAAAATTCTGAACACCTGGGAAGTCGAACCCGATCAGGTACTGGCCTCGCAGGAAGTGCATGATATTTCTGTTGCTATCGGCGTTGATCCCGGCTCAACCGATTTAACCGGCTTACGTTACGGCAAAATCTGCATCCTAGCCGATGCAGACTCCGACGGTTATCACATTGCTACCTTATTATGCGCACTGTTTTTACGCCACTTCCGCACACTGGTAGAAGCCGGGCATGTGTATGTGGCCATGCCTCCGCTATTCCGTATCGATATCGGTAAAGATGTTTACTACGCACTCGACGAAGCCGAAAAGCAGGGTGTGCTGGATAGAATTGCGGCAGAAAAGAAAAAAGGCAAAGTACAGGTCACACGCTTCAAAGGCCTGGGTGAAATGAACCCACTGCAATTACGCGAAACCTCCATCGCACCGGATACACGTAGATTAGTTCAGCTGATCGTAGAGCCGGGCGACCAGAGCAACCAGATGATGGATATGCTGCTGGCGAAAAAACGCGCACCGGATCGTAAAGCCTGGCTGGAAGATAAGGGTGATCTGGCTGAGGTATTGTAAATAAAGTTACAAACAAAAAAGAGGCATATAGATAGCCTCTTTTTTTATTTGGGCATCAACTTTAAATACTCTTCGTATAAAGTTGTACCTGACGAAATTATGATTGGTGGCTGTTAACATTAAAAAGCAGTTCTTTTCTGAATGCTGATGGGTCTGTGATTAGCCAGAAGCGGAAGTAGAAGTTTTAGACGTCGGTGTCTGAATTCACCACATAGCAGCCGCTGGGCTTTTATGTAACCAAAGTCAGTCAAAATAAACTGATTTTTCTATTTTTCTATCGTTTGAGACTTTTTTCGTTTCCTGTGTTTAGCGCTCCGGTTAGAATGGCTACAATAAAAATGAAAAAAGGATACCCATGAAGCAGTTTGCCTTTGTCAGCGATGCTGCTGAGCGAGAATATCTGCAGATGCCTAAAGAAGTGCAACATCAATTCGGTACCAGCTTGAGGGCAATACAGCGTGACATGAGACCATTCCTCCCGACGACAACGTTAAGTTCTATAGGGGCAGGGGTCATAGAGCTAAAAATCAACGGAAGCCCGGCTTTTCGGTGCGTATACGTTGCAAAGTACGGCGATACCGTTGTGATACTGCACACCTTCACTAAAACTACAAATGGTGTGGATCGACAAGCGATGAAGACGGCTGAGTCCCGCTACAAGGAACTGATGGCGGATCTCAGACAGCGCAAGCCGTGAAGCTTTCCGTTTTACGGATGGATATGCTGGACTCCTCTACTGAGCAGTTTGCAAACGAGGATCGGAAGCCTAAATCATCCAGCATCGTAAACAGCATATCCAAGGTGAACTTGTCGATTTTGCCGTTCAATAAATCGGACACACGTGGCTGTGAAACGCTTAATAGCTCTGCCGCTTGTAGCTGGGTTAATCCAGCTTTCTCGATGACATCGCGTATTAACAACATCAGGTCTGCTTTCAAGGTTAACTTGCTAGCAACTTCAGCATCTTCACCCACATTAAAGGGACTGTCGTAATATTTCATTGCCATGGTATTGCTCTCCTATGTCACACGATTACTATCTTGCAATCTTTTTTCATTTAACGACACTTGTGACTAATGTCTTAAAATGAGTATATATAAAATTTTGTATAAAAAACAGGTAAAAAGTTCTACTCAACCTGTATTAGGGGTCTCTAAAACTATGTATGTAATTGATATATAAGGAATTAAATTTATAGAAATTGACTTTTATCAGCCGACAAGCGGTCAAAAATGCACCCTAATAGCCCCTTTTATTGTGAGAGAGGGTAGTTAACGCTGCACATATCGACTAATCCAGCCAATGATATAAGAGAGGCAACTTTTCTCGAGGAAAATGAAATGATATGGAGTGTTACCCCACCATCAAGACTTATGATTCCTATAACTAGGTCTTAGAGAGTGTTGTTAGATTAATTATCTGATCGTCCGCTTATGAGACAAAACAGCCCCTTCGTTCGAGATGATTAAATTACTGCTTCAGGGTGGTGGTAGAAATTAATATAAAAATACAAAGGTCTGTTTTTTGTGTATTTAGCGCTGAATAAGGGCGCTGAATAAGGGGACGCTACCCTTTTATTTAATGCTGTTGAATAAGGGGACGCTACCCTTTTATTTAATGCTGTTATGTTTGAGTGGTTATGATTCTACAGAATCAAGTAGGCTAGGTACAATATTAATGCCTGAAGTAATCTATTTAAAGGGTAGCGTCCCCTTATTCCATACCGGCAGTATTATTTTTCATTACTACTACATTATCTGCTACCTCATATGCATCTGTAAAATGTGATTTGAAATCTCAGATCAATACCAGTGTAGACACTACTAGTATTGATGGTGCGGTTGTTGAGGGAGCAATTGGTGATGGTATAACCGACGATACGTTGGCATTTCAGGCAAAGCTGCGAGAATGTTCTAATACGCAGTCTACCTGTTATATTCCTGAAGGTATTAACCATTTAATAAAAGGCCATCTCTTTATGTGGGACGATGCCTGTTTAGTTGGTCCCGGTACCATTACCTTTGATACTGACGCGATTACGGAGCCATATTTAATATCATTTGGAATTTCAGGTAAAAGATTAGATTACTCACTAAATAACCAGATAGAGAATGTGTTCTCGGGGCAAATTAATGATGTTAATTTTGTTTTGGCTGAGTCAGCTTCAACACTACCACAGCAGCAAAGAGAGTTAGGTCGAATACTTTATTTCTTTAGAACAGATGGTGCAGTTATAAACAGTAATACGTTTGAAGTCGGATCGAATAAATATTCTGCTACATCATCTGGTAATAATAATGATTGGCTATCCTGGGTACCACGAATAAGGGGACGCTACCCTTTTATTTAATGCTGTTATGTTTGAGTGGTTATGATTCTACAGAATCAAGTAGGCTAGGTACAATATTAATGCCTGAAGTAATCTATTTAAAGGGTAGTGAGCTTCCCCCAATAAAACGGACGATTTAATTACAGGCATGTTTTGCTTCGTATTCTGCCGGTGTCAGATAGTTTAAAAAGGCATGCCTGCGTTGTCGATTATAAAACACTTCAATGTATTCAAAAATACTTTGACGCGCATCTGCTCTTGCCCTGTAATCTTCATGGTGAACAAGCTCATTCTTTAAACTGCCAAAAAAGCTCTCTGCTACTGCATTGTCAAGGCACTCACCTTTCCGACTCATGCTGCAACGCAGCTTGTTGGCACTTAAATCTTGTCGATATTCTCCTGAAGCGTAAGTGCTTCCCTGGTCAGAGTGAACGATAACATCCTTTACCTTACCTCTACGCCATATCGCCATGGTTAATGCCTCTCGCACAAGCGCTGTATTGTTTCTATCACTCATGGCCCAGCCTATTACCTGCCGGGAGAACAGATCCAGTATGACGGCCAGGTATAGCCAGCCTTCACGTGTAGCGATAAACGTTGTATCAGATACCCACGCGTCATTCGGTTTCCCCACTACAAACTGTCTCTGAAGCAAGTCAGGTACTGGCTGTGTGTTTCGTGAGTCGGTTGTAATGATAAATCTTCGTCTCAGATTCGACTGGATGCCTGCTTTCTGCATCAGTCGCGCTACACGTTTTTCGCTACAGTCTTCTCCATGTGCAAGTAAATCCTGGTGGATCTTAGGTGCACCGTATATGCCCCTTGATCGAAGATGGAAGTGGTGAATCAGTTGGGTTAACCGCCTGTTTTCACGACTTCTTTCGCTCTCAGGACGTTTAAGTCAGTCATTGTAGCCACTTTTGGACACATCCAGTGCATTACACAACCGGATCAGTTTGTATTCTTCACGATGAGTACGGATAAACTCGTACTTCAGTCCAGTTCCTTCGCAAAGAATACTGCGGCCTTTTTTAGGATTTCGTTCTCCTCTTTCAGGCGCTTCACCTCGGCTTTTAGTCGAGCCGTCTCAGACTGATCTTCCTTCTTCGGTCGGCCTTTCTTAGTGGTGGCTACATCACCTTTCTTTTCCATCTGTTCTTTCCACTTGTAAAGTTGAACGCGCCTGATACCGAGCTGCATAGCGATCTCACTGGCTGGTTTATCTGATTCAGCCATGAGGCGCAGTGCTTCTAGCTTAAATTCTTTTGTGTAGGTTTGATAGGGTCTACGTTTGCTTATCATTGGGACACTCCATTCTGAGGCTATTGCCTCGGATTAAAAGTGTCCGTTAAACTGGGGGAAGTTCATAGCGTCCCCTTATTCCCTTATTCCCAACAATGAGCGCTAATCTTTTTAGATATACAATGCATAAATATGAAGCGAACCATTTCCGACTTACTCGACCTTGATACCGGCGAGCAAAAGAAAGCGAATGACATCCTAGGGTTGCCTGAAAAGACGCTCTTTGATTTGCGACGTGAGCTTAAAAGCAATCTTCTTAATTCATCTATTGAAAGTAATAATTCAGCTGGTCTAGCCTGTGCACTTTGCTATCAGCCTGTTTATCTTATTGGTAAGAAATCTCAGGAAATGTATTTCCGACATGGATTTGAATCAGGTGACTGCCCCATCAAGACAGGCGCTAAATATACGTACGATGAAATAGAGCGCATGAAATATAATGGCGCCAAGGAAAGCATGCGTCATAAAGAGATAAAAGTCGCTATAGCTAACGTGCTTTATCGTGACCCACAATGCAACAATGTCGAAGTCGAAAAGACCATTAAAACCTCCGGCTTATCGAAAGAGTTTCGACGCCCGGATATATCTGCTTCTTTTGCTGACAAAAGACTGGTCTTTGAAATACAACTATCGACCACTTTTCTGGATGTGGTGATCTCTCGTGAGGAGTTCTATAAAGACGAGAAAGTATTCATTATGTGGGTTTTTGATGGGTTCTCTCAGGACGGAACCCGATTTACAGAAAAAGATATTTATTACGCCAACAAGTGTAATGCCTTTGTCATCACCGATGAGTCACGGGCTTTGTCAAATGAGACCGGCAGACTTCATATTGTGTGTCACTACAAGCTTCCCTATATAAAGAAATATGATATTGACCATTCATGGAAGAACGAAATTATCACATTTGATGATCTGACATTTGATACCGAAAGCTACAAGGTTTATTACTTTGACTACGATACAGAAATTGAAAAACTAGAAAGCGCCCTCGAATTTAGATGGCTGCGAGAGAGTTTTGAATCCTTCTGGCTAAGCGACGACAAGTTGCCGGCTGCAGAAGAAGGTAGGTTGTCGCGTGACTGGGGGTATACGTTTATCGATTTTGATCTTGTTGAGAAGGACACTCTTAATGATGGGTATTTGCCGCTGGAGCTAAAACAGGTGCTGAATGCGTTGTATTCACTGAAATATCGCAAGCTTATAGGCTACGCCTACCCATCCAATCCATGGCTGCAGCTATCCAACCTTATGCTGACCTCAAGATGTGGATTTGCCGGCATCTATAACCACGCACTTCATGCGTATGGGATTGCAGATGATGTGGCAAGGGCTGATAGTCGATCTACATACCGATCCAAAATCACCAAAATTAAGCAAGGCATTCAGCGTGGTGACAAGAAGTATCAGCAAAACACCTCATATAGAAAGCTGTTTAAGGCTTTATTCCCCGAGCTCTTTAGTGGCAAATAGATCCACTCGGTTGGAAGAATAATTAAAGGTGCCGGAGGGATTAAATAATAAACAACTTATAATCGTCTATACTGAGCTCGCGCAGGAATCACATTCCGAATGCCACCACCGGGATTTTCTACATCGCCTTTGAAGCGGGGTAACACAATGATATGCAGATGATCAATGCTGCGACCGGCTTCTCTTCCATCATTGTTGCCGAGGGTGTAGGCGTTGGGCTGGTCTCCCAGAAACGGAAGTTTTAGAACGCTTTCAATGTGAGTTGTGGGGCGACCCTGAAGATAATCTCTTTTCAGCATTTCTTCGTAAAGTGATTTTATGTCCGTTGATTCAACCACCTGTTTGACGCCATATAGCGCATTAAAATAGTCTTCGTGTTCGATCTCGTTTAAATTAAAAATCGAAGCCACATGCCTTTTCGGCATGATCAGTGCGTGACCGGGATTTACCGGGTTCGTGTCAAAAATACTGACGAATGAACGATTCTCGTATATAAAGGGATCGGCTTCGCCATTGACGACTTTGCAGAAGTAACAATCTTTTTCTGAGCTCATAATGCGGCTTTGTTCAAATTAATTTAATTGCCGGGCATTGTACGTAAGCCCGTTAAAAATAGCTATTGCACTGCCTGGTCTATCGTGTGAAAAAGGATAGCGTTATAAACTGCGCGTTGAGACTTTTTATATAAAAGCCTTTTATCTCTCTGCGGATTTTGTTGAATACTGGAATGCCTGAGTAAATTGTTGTGTGATGTTTTTTAATAATTGAATCAGCTGTATTTTTTCTTCATAGCCAAGAAAGGCTCCCAGTTCTGTTTCCTGTTCGCGTGATTTAATGGTGACCACAGGAATGGCTGTGTGCAGGCTGGCGTTCAACATCTGTTCAGTGGCTTCGAAAGTGGCGTTATCTTCTGGCCTGTCGCCGGTAATATGAAACTCTGACCATTGTCTGGGGTATTTCATGATACTTTCTGCGGCATAGCGGCCGCGTTCTATAATCACTTCTCGCTCATTAAAACGAATCACTTCACTGCGACTGTGTGAACAGAAAAAAACATACAGCGAGGCACCCAGAACAATGAGTGCAATAACAGTAAATGGCAGTACCAGCCAGCGTCCCTGAAATAAAAACACACTGGCGATGCTGAGCGACAGGATGCACAGGGTAAGATAAAAGCGTAAATTGGCTTTCCAGCTTAAAGAAAGGCTGGGCCTGAGTATGATCAGGCCGGTGTAACCCGTATCATCGAGTGAGGCTGAAATCATCGGCTTTGGTGTTACCTGAAAAGATCGAGCAATAAAAGATCGAGCAATAAAAGATCGAGCAATAAAAGAAGAGTAACATAAATTAAATATGTGCAGGTGCTATCAGAAATAAGGGGCGTTATGCTGAATGAGGCGAATGGGTAGTGTGGATTATTAATGAGCTATAAAGAGCTGCTAAGTGCCGTGGCGATTGCGCTTACGCTGCTTGCCTTTGTGCCTTATATTCGTTCGATTGTGCAGGGCAAAACCCGGCCACATGTGTTTTCCTGGCTTATCTGGGGCAGTACGACCTTTGTTATTTTTCTCGCACAGTTAGCAGACAGGGGCGGCGCCGGGGCCTGGCCGATGGGGGTGTCTGGGTTAATTACCCTGTATATCGCTTATCTGGCCTATGTTCATCAGCGGCGCTCGGATGTGCTGGCGTTCACCATTAACCGTGTAGACTGGCTGTTTTTAGGCGTCTCACTGCTGGCGCTACCACTCTGGGCTGTTACGGCTAACCCATTATGGGCGGTGATGGTGCTCACGGTGGTGGATGTGCTGGGGTTTGGGCCAACCTTTCGCAAGGCCTATAGTCAGCCTTATTCGGAACATTTACTGTTTTATGCCACGATTACCCTGCGCAATTTACTGGCCACTGTGGCACTGGCGCATTACTCGCTGACCACCATGCTGTTTCCGCTCACTATGGCGATAATCTGCGTTATTTTTATTATGATGGTGCTTTACAGACGGCGTATAATCAGCGCGCAATAAGTTATTGCTAACCCGGCCTGGCAGTATGCTCAGGCCCGCAGGACGAGAGTAATGAATCCAAGTAAGAAATACAGTTTTAATGTAATAGAAGACGCCGGTGGCTGGCGTGTCGAAGTGCTGCGCCGTGTGAGCTCGAAGCGATCTCATATCAGCAAGCAGAAAGATGGCTTTGCGACACAGGAAGCCGCGCAGGCCTGGGGTGAAGCGGAGGCGGCGGCCCTGCTAAAGAATATGAATTTAAAAGCACAGAAAAAACGTCGCCTGCGCAATAATGAACAGGCGGATGATCTCATCTGATCAGGGCTGTGCCCGGCCTGACTGGCTCTCGATATAACAGAGGGCCAGTTTCATACATCATGCATTGACCGGCCTTGTTGTGTTCAATGCCTTAATTACGCATAATCTTGCCAGACTTATTCCACTCAACAATTTAGAGAATCATTCCTCAGTATGTCAGAACAGGACAACCTAAATTTCGAAGGCGTTGAAAAACAGCCACTCTCCGAGTTTACTGAAAAAGCGTATCTCGACTATTCCATGTACGTTATTCTGGATCGCGCCCTGCCATTTATTGGTGATGGCCTGAAGCCGGTGCAGCGTCGCATTGTTTATGCCATGTCTGAACTGGGCCTGAATGCGACAGCCAAGTATAAAAAGTCAGCACGTACGGTGGGTGATGTACTCGGTAAGTTTCATCCGCATGGTGATAGTGCCTGTTATGAAGCGATGGTGTTGATGGCGCAAAGTTTCTCCTATCGCCACCCACTCGTCGATGGTCAGGGCAACTGGGGTTCACCGGATGATCCTAAATCGTTCGCTGCAATGCGTTATACCGAATCCAAACTTTCTGCCTATGCAGAAATTTTATTGCAGGAACTGGGGCAGGGCACGGTTGAATGGCAGCCTAACTTTGATGGCACCCTGGAAGAGCCCAAATCACTACCCGCACGCTTACCCAATGTATTGCTAAATGGTTCAACCGGTATTGCGGTGGGTATGGCAACTGACATTCCGCCACATAACTTACGTGAAGTGGCCAGTGCCTGTATTCGTTTGCTGGATGAGCCAAAAGCAACTGTGACCGACCTGTTTGAGCATGTGCAGGGGCCGGATTACCCAACCGACGCGGAAATTATTACCTCCCGTGAAGATTTGCTGGCGATGTACGAAAAAGGCAATGGCAGTATTCGTGCGCGCGCCAAATACGAAAAAGAAGAGGGTGACATTATTATCACGGCGCTACCTTATCAGGTGTCGGGAAATAAAATTCTGGAACAGATTGCGCAGCAGATGACGGCGAAAAAACTGCCGATGCTGGAAGATATTCGTGATGAATCGGACCATGAAAATCCGACGCGACTGGTGCTGGTACCGCGATCAAATCGTATTGATACAGAACAGCTGATGACACATTTGTTTGCGACCACGGATCTGGAACGTACCTATCGTGTGAATATGAACATGATTGGTATTGATGGTCGCCCGGGCGTTAAAAATCTGCGCACGGTATTGCAGGAATGGCTGACCTATCGCATTA
>Ga0316207_10004661_pt1 | contig 11779 bp, 6 predicted proteins | sample 6weekpyrite_MG_FD_204943 | JGI IMG/M metagenome (GOLD analysis project Ga0316207, IMG submission 204943) | Microbial mat bacterial communities from mineral coupon in-situ incubated in ocean water Damariscotta River, Maine, United States -... | ecosystem: Environmental > Aquatic > Marine >...
AATTGTCATTAGAGGATTCATATTTATTTTTTCCTGTTATATCTTAGGGTGGAGTATATTAATACTTGATTAATTTAGTCGGACATTAAGATATGTTAGACGGCAAAGTTTTTCAAGTGAAACTGAAAATTAAACGCTTAAAAACAGCTGTTTAAATAATTTTATAGCGGTGTTTGTCGTTAAAATACCATTTTGAGAGTTTAAGGCAGGGTGTAAACGTTGTGGATGCAATCGCATTAAGTATCTTTTCCAGCAGAATTGAAGCGGTGTGTGATGAAATGGGGGCGGTTTTAAAACGTGTGGCTTTCTCGCCTAACATTAAAGACCGACTTGATTTTTCATGTGCGGTATTTGATACACAGGGTGAGCTCTGTGCGCAGGCTGCGCATATCCCTGTACATCTTGGCAGTATGGCCTATGCTGCCCAGGATATTGTAAGCAGCATAGAATGGAGCCCCGGTGATATTGTTGTGCTTAATGACCCTTATCTGGGGGGCACGCACCTGCCCGATGTCACCCTGATATCACCGGTATACCTGGGAAACGACTTACTGGGGTTTGTGGCTAATCGAGCGCATCACGCCGACATAGGGGCGAGTACACCGGGGTCGATGCCGGTATCCAGTAAACTCAGTCAGGAAGGCCTGGTGATACCCCCGACTCACCTGGCTAGAAAAGGTGATGTGGATTCGGTAGAAATGAATCGCTTACTCGACGCCTTGCAGAATAAAGCGCAATCATTTGGTGATTTCTCGGCTCAAATCAGTGCCAACCAGCGAGGTGTGCAGCGCTTGCTTGAGCTGGTGACAGGCCTGGGTAAATCTGAATACCAGCAAGGGCTCAGGGCACTTAATGATTATGCATCGCGGGTGGCCAAAGAGGCGTTGAAAGAAATTAAAGATGGCGTCTATGAGTTCACCGATTATATGGATGACGATGGCCAGGGAAATAAAAATATACCTGTTAAGGCAACTATAACCGCCGCTCAAGGAAACATACTGGTTGATTTTAAGGGCACCGCAAAACAGGTCGAAGGAAATATAAATTGTCCTTTGTCCGTCGCAGCGGCGGCGGTCTATTATGTGTTTCGTTGTTTGATGCCGGAAAACACACCGGCTTGCGCGGGAAGTTTCAGGCACATCAGGTTCGTGGCAGAGAAGGGGAGTTTATTAAATGCGCAACGGCCAGCGGCGGTGGCGGCAGGTAATGTTGAAACCAGCACGCGTGTCGTTGATGTTGTGATGGGGGCACTTGTGCAGGCCATACCCGATAAAATACCCGCGGCCAGCCAGGGAAGTATGAATAACCTGGCAATGGGTTCTGCGGGTAGTGCGAATCGCCGGGCCTGGGATTATTATGAGACCATGGGTGGAGGTATGGGGGCGAGCCATTTATATAATGGCCTGAGTGGTGTTCAAACCCATATGACCAATACGCTGAATACACCCGTTGAAGTACTGGAGATGAACTATCCATTGCGCGTGAATCAATATGCACTGCGACAGGATTCTGCGGGTAAAGGAATGCAAAAGGGCGGTGAAGGCGTGATTCGTTCATATACTTTATTGCAGGACACTCATGTCACACTGTTAACCGAAAGAAGAACTCAGCAACCCTGGGGAATATCAGGTGGCGAGATTGATAATCGTGTCAATAATAATAGTGTAGTGAATGCGGCCTCTGGGCAAAACCTGGTCAATGAAGAAGTCTGCCAGGCAAAGTTTTCCAGAGAATTAAAAGCCGGTGATTGCTTAACGATTAAAACCCCCGGAGGAGGGGGATATAGTAATTAGATGGATGCACCTGTACAGGGCATTAAAGCATTAAGGCTTTCGATGAGTTATTTAGTTCGGTGTTATTGAATGGCCTGCTGGACCGATTTCATGCTCTTTACCCAGGGTTTTAATGCGCGTAGTTGAGCGGAAAGTTTATTGATAGAGGCGCGAGCGATATCTCGAGTTGGATAACTGCCATGGATTAATACGTAGTAGGGCTTGCCCTTAAGCATTGTTTTATACCAGGCTATCCTGGCCCCCAGGCGATGCTGACGGGCAAACTTTAATAGCGTGGATGGATCACGGGCACCTAATAATTGTAGTGTCCAGACGCTACTGGGTTGCTTCTTAATCCATGCGGCATCTTTAACCCCAAGCTTATTAAGCTGGCTTAGTGCAGGGTGTAGTTTTATCTCGGGTTTAAGGACGCGCGATTGAGTGGGGGCTGGAGTAACAACAGGCGCGGCTATTTCCTGGGCTGCAGGTTTGCTCGGAATGGGGATAGTTATGGGTTTAGTTACTTGAACAGCTTGTGGTGGCTGTGGATCAGTGATGTTTTTATCAACAGGCGGCGTTGCCTCTTTATTCTCCTTGACGGCTTCGTTAATGACTTCTTCAACTGTTTTTTCAATCGGAGGCTCAACGGGCAGCGTTACCAGTGAGGGTGGTTTAACAGGTTTGGGCGTGTGTATATTTTTTCCACCCACGGGTAAATCTTTTGCTGCTGGTGTCGATAACTGTGGTGCTGTAATAGCGCTGTCAGTTGTTAGCTCAGGTTCAGACGGGATGGTCTCAACTGGCTTAAGCTCATTTAGTGTTTCTTCTGTTTGAGTGTTATCGGCTGTATTTTCCTCCGCAATAAAAATATCTGCCTCATTAATGTCAGGGGCAGGGACATCTGCAGTTGTTTTTTCTGTGGAGGAAAAATAAAAATATGCAGTGCCGGCCAGGGCAATAATTATTAACAGCAGAAGAAAAAGCAATGTTGCTGAGAACTTTCCTTTTTTGGGAGTTAACTGGTTTCTAACTATTTTATCAATTGCGGGGGCCGCATTTTGCATAATATTAGCAGGTGTGGCTTTCAGTTTTTTTAATAGCGCCTGAATATCTGTTTCATTAAATAAAGGTTCGCCAGAATAACCCGCGCTTTTTAAACGATGAAAAATAAAACCACTGGCCTGCTGGGCTGAAAAGACGGGCATGCTCTGAACATACATTTTGTTATCCTGTATGTCAGTTATGTTCTTTATAGTTTCGGACATGCCAGTGTTTGCAAAGAGTAAAACTTTTAAATTGACATCGTGTTCACTTTTTAACTGCTGCTGGTAGCGGAAAAACTCCTGTAATGTGATGTCACTAAGAACATGGCTGTTGTCCATAATAATTAGCGGTGTTTGATCAAACATTTGCAGGCTTTTTAAATTGTCATCCAGGTGATTGGCATCACCAAGGTCCTGCAAGTGCAATGACATTTTCTGCTGGATCTGAATTAAAGTATCCGTCGCTTCCGCCTGCACAGAAAGTAATTTAATGTTTTGTATATCTGCCTGGATGAGCTGGCGAAAAAGACAGGTTTTTCCAGAGCCCTGAAGGCCCTCCACTATTAATAACAGATCACTAAACTGAATTTGATGAATCAGGCTCTCTGTTATTTTATCTACTTCAGGTGAGTTGAAAAAGTTTTCATCTGAAAGAATTTCTGAGCCAAAAGGCTGTTTTGTCAGTCCCAGGAACTGAAGGCTTTGCTGATTTAAAGCGGTTGTCTTTGTTGAGATGTTGTTTTGTTTTTTAATTGCCATTAATACATGCTTTAAGGTATCAGGTTTGCAAAAGATAATTGCCGAGGGTTAAAAATACGCTCGTATTCTACGATGGCGTACCGGTCAGTCATGCCTGCAATGTAGTCAGAGACGCCACGGGCGATGCCATTGTCACCCATGGTTTCTTTTAAGTGATGGCAGTGGGCCAGAGCATCAGGCGGAAGTATTTGCAGGTCATTAATAAACGCTTCAAATAAAGCGCTTAACACCTTCTCTGCTTTGGTGGTCATGCGCTGCACGCGGTAGTGTCGGTACAGGTTTTTCATTAAAAACCGTTTAAGCTCAAGTGTTTGTGCTTTCATATCAGCACTAAAACTAACCGTGTATTTTTCCAGCTGGCGCGGATCGTCAGGGTGTTGAAAGTTTTCTGTTTCAATGCGTGCCCGGCTAGTCTGAATCAGGTCAACGACCATGCGACTGATCATGCGTCGAATGACTTCGTGAATAAGGCAGGTGTTACTGATTTTTGGGTATTTCTGGATGACTACTTCGTGCTGTTCTCTAAAAAGCTGGGTTTCAAGTAGTTGTTCAATCGTGATTAAACCGTACCTGACACCATCATCAATATCATGGTTGTTATAAGCAATTTCATCCGCCAGATCACATGACTGGGCTTCCAGGCTTGGCTGGTTTTTATCCAGAAAGCGTTGACCCAGTGAGCCGAGTTTCCTGGCATCTTTTGGTGAGCAATGCTTAAGTATGCCTTCCCTGGACTCAAAGCTCAGGTTTAAACCTGGGAACTCAGCGTATTTTTCTTCCAGCTCATCGACGACACGCAGTGACTGCAAGTTATGTTCAAAACCACCATACTGTTTCATGCATCGATTCAAGGCATCCTGGCCAGCATGACCGAAAGGGGCGTGTCCAAGGTCATGTGCAATTGCGATGGTTTCGGCCAGGTCTTCATGCAGGTGTAGCTCGCGAGCAATGGAGCGGGCAATTTGTGAAACTTCCAGGGAATGGGTGAGACGTGTCCTGAACAGGTCGCCTTCATGGTTAACAAAAACCTGGGTTTTATATTCAAGCCTGCGAAATGCGGCGGAGTGTATAATTCGGTCCCGATCCCGTTGATATTGCGTGCGGTGCACAGGGTCAGCTTCCGGGTGCAGGCGGCCCTTAGATGTGGCCTCACTACATGCATAGGGGGCCAGGTTTCTTAAGTCGTATCCTTTCTGCATGCTTTTCTGCTCGCTTATCTCTAGTTTTTATGGCAGTTCTGGTTGTGAATACTAATAGCTTTCAGCTATGGCTTCCTTTAGTGCTGCCTGTGTATAGTCTTGAGTAATAATAGCCTTGCCGACTGATTTATATAACACCAGTTTTAAAACACCATCAGATACTTTTTTATCCAGTGACATGAGTTCTAAAAATTTATCCGCGTCCATTTGTTCGGGTGCACGCACAGGCAAGTTGGCTCTTTCAATTATATTTATTACGCGATTGACTTCTGCAGCTGTTATCCAGCCTAGTTTTTCAGACAGGCGTGCGGCCATTACCATGCCACTGGCAACCGCTTCACCATGAAGCCAGGCGCCGTAGCCCATACCCGTCTCGATGGCATGCCCAAAAGTGTGCCCAAGATTTAGCAAGGCCCGTTGTCCACTTTCTTTTTCATCGGCGGCGACAATTTCTGCTTTATTCTGGCAGGATCGCTTGATGGCATAAGCAAGTGCTTCGGGGGCCCTGTCGAGTAGTTTGTCGGTGTTTGATTCTAACCATTCAAGAAATTCTATATCGCGAATCAGTCCATATTTAATGACTTCGGCTATGCCAGAGCTAAGCTGGCGATCTTCCAGCGTGTTTAAGGTGTTAGTGTCAGCAATGACTGTTCTGGGCTGATAAAAAGCGCCGATCATGTTTTTACCAAGCGGGTGATTGACGGCGGTTTTACCTCCAACTGATGAGTCTACCTGGGAAAGTAAAGTGGTTGGAATCTGGATCAGGTGGACGCCTCGTTGGTAGCTCGCAGCTGCAAAGCCGGTGATATCACCTACAACTCCGCCGCCAAGGGCAATTAACGTTGTGTTTCGATCAAAGCGATTTTCGAGTAGCTTGTCGTAAATAGTATTCAGGACACTCAGGTTTTTATGTTCTTCGCCGGCGGGAAGAATAAGTGATTTGTGGCGGATGTCGGTTAAGGCAGACTCGACTTTATCGAGGTACAGCGGAGCGACGTTTTCATCGCTAATAATAAGTGCACTATTTCCAGGGATATGTTGGGTTAATAGTTCGCCCTGTTCGAGTAAGTTGTGCCCGATACAAATCGGGTAGCTGCGCTCACCCAGATTGACTTTTAGAGATATCATTTGCCTTTGCCCTGAAACTTTTTAATTTTGTCTAGCATAACGTTTATTACTGATCGAATCGACTGTTGGCCGGTATTAATAATGATATCTGCGGTTTCCCGGTAGAGGGGCTCTCGAATGGACATTATTTCACGTAGTTTAGCGGCGGGATCAGCGGTTTGCAGAAGCGGCCTGTTTTTGTCGTGTCGGGTGCGTTCGATGAGGTGTTTTATATCACTGTGCAGATAAATAACAATGCCCCGGCTTTTCAGGTGATTACGGTTTTCCTGCGCCAGTACCACACCACCACCGGTGGCGAGGACAAGATTGGATCTGAGTGTAAGCTCGTCAATAATAGCAATTTCCCGTCGGCGGAAACCTTCTTCCCCTTCTTTTTCAAAAATAAGGGGAATATCTGCACCGGTCGATGCTTCAATAGCATGGTCACTATCTTCAAATTCCATATTCAGGCGCTTGGCGATTTGCCTGCCCATGGTGGTTTTGCCTGCGCCCATGGGGCCGATGAGGAAAATGTTGTCTTTGTTACTCATGGGTTATGAGTTTATATGGAAAGCGCTTGATTCTAAACACTTAATTTAGAATTGGGAAGCTTGTTGCCTTAATTTAGAGCATGGATTGTCAGTAAGGCCACTAAAGAGATTAGTTAGGATTATTGTCATGCAAATGGTTGTCAGATTGCAATGTATTCGGCTGATTAAGCTACTTAAAAGGAATACAGACATGAATAATATCAGAGGAATAGAAATTAATTAATGGTGGGTTTTGTTGATGAAATAGAAAGGTTAGTAAATATTCGATGGATTAATAAGTACCGGCCATTTCATGGCTCAGGCCGGTACTTATTAAAGATGCTATGGTTGCTGAATTGATATTGAAGAAGTGACCTGCGCAATATTGCCAGCACTATCTTGTATACTCGCAGTAATTGCATGGATTCCAACGGATAGTGGTGTTCCACCATTTACAGCTATTGATTTACCTGTTCCCAGGGGACCATCAATATTGGATGACCATGTTATTAAAGCGCTAATATCACCATCCTCTGGATCAATAGCCGTGCCAGCAAGGTTAAACTCAATGCCTGCATCGTATGTGGAATTAAATGCGGAAGGCAAGTCTATTGTAACAAATAATGGTCTGTCATCTATCGTTATAGGAGGAAAGTTGGTAGTGATGGCACCTGTATTCGCAGCATCATTTTTAGGTATCACAATCGACGGGAAGAAGGCGGTTTCAGTGCCAGGTGTAGTGTCTTTCTGTATTGTTAACGAATACTCAGATACTGAAGGCTGAATAGCTGAATTCTGGTTAGTATTTAGTATTTCAGTACTACTTACACCAATAACATTTAATGTGGTGGCAGTCGTGGCAGATGAATCTAAAAAACTGACCACGGTGCCAACAGGAAGTATCTGCCCATTGGTTGAGCCTACAATGCTGAAGGTTAGCGTTTCTGGTTTGGAGCCAACCTTGATGCTGCCTGGGTAAGCTGTGGCAGTTGTTGTTACACCGTCATTATAGCAGTCATCATTGGTGGCAGCGTTTGTGTTATCGCATAAGGTAACTGAGCTATTTCGAATCTTGATGATCTGGGGCTGATCTTCCGACATAACCAGTACGATTGAGGCCCATACAAAAGCAGTCTCTCTCAGGCTACATTCTGTGCTATGTGTACACAATACTCCATTAAATTTCTGGTCAGGCCCGTCGAAACCAGGGCTTGTAATAGCATCGAAGTCCTTAAACGGCTCAGAGGTTGATCCACTACCTCGTAGTCCATCTTCGTTATAGTCAACAAAAGGTTCAGATATGTCAGTAAATGCACCAGTAGCACGGCTTCCGTCGCCATTACTATAAACACCATCGCTATCATCATCGACAAAAGACTCTTCACCGATAACGTGTGCCATTATGGTTGTACGGCCTTCATTATTTATAACCTGGGGAAGTACTCTAGGGGACTGGCTGGTCCAGGTCACTGAGCATGCTCCGCCGACAGTTGTGCAGCTAGATTCTATAGAACCGAGTTCTGTGGTGAAATTAATATTAGTGCCATCCTGGATCGGGTTGTTAAAACGGTCTGAAAGCCGAGCGGTTATGACAGATGTAATACCATCGTGATCCCAGGCCTGTGGATTGAGAGTTGTCGCTGAGAGGGAGAAACTGTCCTGATCGGGGAGGCCGGTAGAGATAACTATCGCTGTTGACTGAGTACTAAGGCTAGTTGTGTTAACGGTAGCCGTTACCCTTACCGATGTGGAAACAGTACCTGACTGTATTATGGCCTGAACTAGTCCATTGGCATCGCTTATATCAGTATTAGACTGGAGTGTGACGCCGCCTAATGTTGTATTAAGTGAAAAGGTAACATCTACATTAGGTGCAGGGGCACCGGTGGAATCGAACACGGTAAACGTTAACAGTGCGTTTTCACTCAGGCCAGTTGAGTTGCCTGTGCCTTTCAATGCAATTATATTGCTATCTGTGCTAGAGAACTGTATTGATCCTACACCGGGTGCTGCTATTGAAATGTCCGATGTTGCGGTTCTTATACTGTTACCAAATGGGTCCATCGATGCGCGTATGCTGTCTGTACCGCCAGTACAGCCCGAGCTTGCAGTATAAGTGACACTGGCGATACCATTAATGGTTGAGCTGGTCGAATTGTCAAAGGAGGCGGTTCCCTGGTTCACGCAGTTCGATTCAAAATTAACGGTGATGGGTTTGTTGGTTAATGCGCCTGACGCATCCACGACCGATGCTTTTACTGAAGTTGTGCCACCGGTTCCGATAGATGAAAGCCCCAGTTCCAGGAGGCCATTTGTAAAGCTTGCACCGCTACCAGTTCCAATGCGTAATGGAGTAATAGTGACTGCACCAGTGGAAGTTGGGTCTAAGGATCTTACCGTGTTTAATGTTGCGGTAATTGTGTCACTAATAGGGCAGCCTGAATTCTGATAGATCGCAGTTGCTGTTCCTGTATCCGTTGTTATTGTTGAACTTGCGAATGATGCGGTTGGTGTTGTTGCTTTAGAGCAGCTGGATTCAAAGTTAACAGAAACAGGGGATTTATACAGTGCACCGGTTGAGTCAACGATGTCAACAGATACTGTAGTCGTATCACCTTCGGTAATATTAGTGGGAGATACACTAAGAGCGCCTTCTGTAAAACCTGTACCTGTTACTGCACCTATACGTAATGCGGATATCTTGACATTGCCAATAGCGACAGGGTCAATCGCGCTTACAGTTTCAAGGGTGGCGGTAATTGTGTCGGCAGCTGGGCAGCCACTGTCGAGATAAGTTGTTTTTACAAGCCCATTGAATGTGGTCACTCTGCTATTAGTAAATGAAGCTGAAGGGGTTGCTGCTTCTGAGCAGGTGGAGCTGAAGATAACGGTTGCAGGGGACAGGTGAAGTGCTCCGCTGAAATCAACAATATTTACAGATACTTCTGTTCCTGTGCCTTCCAGAATGGTAGGGCTAGATATGCTGAGAGCGCCATTATTAAAGGCTGTCCCACTAGCTGTGCCGAGCTGAAGAGGCAGGATTTTTAGCTGCCCTGTGGCAATTATATCCGTGCCATTATCTGTAATGGTTGCGGTAATAAAATCAGTGCCACAGCCCTGGTCAATATAGGTGGTAGATACCTTACCAGTGTTTGTAGGTGCACTTGGAACTGTGAATACCGCTTTTGAATCAGCAGAACAAAACGAACTGAAATTTACAATATAGAAATCGGTTACAGGGTTGTTATTTCCGTCTACTATATCGACTTCTATGCTAACACTACCACCTGGTGTAATGTTAGCTGCGCCTAATAAAATTTTTCCAGCTTGAAAAGCTGTTCCAGCGCCTGTTCCAAGACTGATAAGCTTATTAATTGAAATTGAGGCAGACGCACGTAGTTGTTCACCACTAGTTAATGTTGCAACGGCAGAAATAACATCAGAGCCTGGGCAGCTTACGTCGGTATAAGCTATGTTCGCTGTACCGCCTATGATGTTAACATTCGTGGCGCTTAATGTGGCCTGGCTATTATTGGCACAACTGGAAGAGAAGGTGGCATCGCCAGTAACATTGGCAAGGTTTCCAGAAGCATCAACTATATTAATTCTTACGCTGGTTTGGCCACCTTCAGTAATCGTTGCAGAGCCGAGTTGTATTGAGTTATTAACAAAGGCTGTACCCGTACCAGATCCAATGCGTAATTGGTCAGTAGTGTTAGTGGTAGTTATTGTTTGTGGGCCTAAAGGGTTATCACTTCCGCCTTCACCACAGGATTGCAGGGTGACGAGGCACATGATGGCCAGGTATTTAAGTATTAATTTCACGACGTAGTCCTTTATTCAAAATAAAAAATTCACACACAAATAAACGGTATTTAAAATACCTTTTTGGTGTTTGCTTAAGGAGTGGTTAAATTGTTAGATGTTTTCCTGGCTCACAAAAAGCTTCATATGAAATGAAATATATGATGCTTGCAAGTCAGGTATTTGGAGTAAAGAATGTAGAAATTATTCATATCAGTTTTAGGCTCTGCGAGCGCTTCCATATTAAAGTTTTTATATCCATGAGCAGTTCAGGCGACTGAGGCCTGTTAGAGGGTCATTTGTAGCTGCTCATTGAAGTGTGAACTATTTCACACTTCAATGAGTTTACCATGTACTAATTTAAAGGGACAGAGTGTCTTTCAATATTTTTGGCGTTACAAAAATAAGTAGTTCCTGCTTTTCTGTACTCTCAAGAGAGTGCCGGAACAAAGAGCCAATAAGAGGTAGGTCACCTAGAACGGGAACCTTGTCTAGTTCATTACGGGTCTCAGTTTCATAGATACCACCCAGTACAATGGTGTCGCCGTTTTCGACCAGTACCTGTGTTTCAACCTGGCGAGTATCGATGCTGGGTATATTGGCAAAGACCTGGCCTACCGCATCTTTATTCACCGCAAGGTCCATAATGATTCTGTCATCAGGTGTAATCTGTGGCGTTACCTTGATACTTAAAACAGCTTTTTTAAACTCTACCTGTGTTGCACCACTTGAGGTTGCAGACAGATAAGGAATTTCCACACCCTGCTCAATAAATGCTTCATGCCTGTCAGAGGTCACAACGCGAGGGCTTGAAATGATTTCACCATTGTCCTCGGACTGGAGTGCAGATAACTCAAGGTCTAACAGGTTTCCGCCACTTAAAATGGTAAAGGCGATACTACCAGTAGCGCCGACAACAGGCATATTTACATTTAATCTATTATCACTAATAGATGAAACATCTACAGGGAATGGGTTACCCGTATTTGCTACGTTATTGATAGCGCTATTGGCTATCACGTTTGTGCCATCGATAGTACCGCTAGTGGCGCTAATACCATCTGTTCCATTAGCTGTTACATTGGTGGTGCCAAAGCGTACGCCGAGTTCTTTTTTGAAGTCATCGGTGGCAATTACAATGCGGGATTCAATCAGTACCTGGCGCACAGGAATATCAAGCCTGGCCAGGGTTCTTCTTATTTCAGAAATCACCGTATCGGTATCTTTTATTATTAATGAGTTGGTTCTTTCATCAATAATAACGCTACCACGTGGTGACAGTAAGCTGAGTTTTCCATCTTCTCCATCACCTTCAAATAATACGGCCAGATCGGTTACTTTTGCGAAATTAACTTCAAAGAAAGCGCTACGGATAGGGGCTAGTTCAGTGACCTGTTGCATGGCTTCCAGGTCGAGCTTTTCCTGGGCGGCAATTTCTTCACTTGGAGCAATAAGCATAACATTGCCAGATTCACGTTTAGAAAGGCCTTTGGCTTTTAGAATAATATCCAGTGCCTGATCCCAGGGAACATTTTTCAGGCGTAGTGTCAGGTTGCCATCGACAG